>Ga0193963_1000640_pt1 | contig 18082 bp, 16 predicted proteins | sample FB_6_MG_FD_140359 | JGI IMG/M metagenome (GOLD analysis project Ga0193963, IMG submission 140359) | Microbial mat bacterial communities from the Broadkill River, Lewes, Delaware, United States - FB_6_MG | ecosystem: Environmental > Aquatic > Freshwater > River > Microbial mats | place: USA...
CATATCCAAAATTCTTTGGACAATAATATTTTGCATTAATATTTGAATCTGGTAAATATTGTTGGTTTACACATCCACCTTTATAATCATGCGGATATAGATATTGTTTCCTATTTGAATTATCATTCATATTAATAGATTTTTTATTACTAGTTGCATCCCTTAAATGATATGGAACTTCTGAATCTATTCCTCTTTGAATATCTTTTAAAGCCTGATTTATTGCTTTATAACAAGCATTGCTTTTAGGTGCAGCTGCTATATATAATACAGCTTGTGCTAAAATAATTCTTGCCTCAGGCATTCCAATTTTTTCAACCGAAGAAAATGCACTCTGTGCTAAAATTAAGGCCATAGGATCAGCATTTCCAACGTCTTCCGAAGCACATATTAATATTCTTCTTGCAATAAATTTAGGATCCTCTCCAGCATGTAACATTTTGGCTAAATAATAAACCGCTGCATCAGCATCTGATCCTCTCATGCTCTTAATAAATGCAGAAATTGTATCATAATGATTGTCACCTTTTTTTTCATATCTAATAACTCTCTTTTGAACACATTCTTGAGCAATATCTAAACTTATATCAATAATCCCTTCTTTATTTTCTTCAGTTGTTTTTACTCCTAACTCTAATGCATTTAAAAGAACTCTAGCATCTCCTTGTGAACTATTTATTAAATGTCTTTTTGCTTTTTCATTAATAGAAATTTTAATATCTTTAAATCCTCGTTCATCATTTAATGCCATAAATATAAGATTTTCCATATCTTCATATTCTAAGGGTTCAAGTTTAAAAACCATAGATCTCGAAATTAGAGCTTTATTTACTTCATAATATGGATTTTCTGTAGTTGCACCTATCAAGACTAATATACCTTTTTCTACATATGGCAACAATGCATCTTGTTGTGATTTATTAAATCTATGAATTTCATCAATAAACAAAATAGTTTTTTTTCCACTAAAAGCCAACTGCTCCTTAGCAAATTCAACAACCGTTCTTATATCTTTAACTCCTGATGTAACTGCATTTAATTGCTTAAACATTTTTTCTGTAGAATTAGATATAATTTTTGCTAAAGTTGTTTTGCCTGTTCCAGGTGGTCCATATAAAATAATAGACTGTATTTGATCAGCTTTAATAGCTCTATATAAAAGTTTACCCTTCCCTAATATATGTTTTTGTCCAATAAATTCATCTATTGATTTAGGTCTTAATCTTTCAGATAGAGGTGCATTAAGCCTTATTTGTTTTTCTGAAGCAATATCTAATAAACTCATCTCTCACCTATTTAATTTCCATTTCAACATAATTTGATGTAGATAAAGTTAATATACTACCATAACTAACTTTAAAAGTAACAATGTCTCCTACGCATAAATCTTCTTTAACATCAGTAATATCTAGAATTGTATGATCTGAACTTTGTCCCAATATGCTTATATTTTTATTTTTAGGTTCAATTTCTGATGTAAATACATCTTGTCTACCTACAGCAACAATTGCTCTTTTTCTTATTCCTCTATCTTCAAAAGTTGGAACATTACCAAAAGCATCCATTCCAATTTTTCCAACAGGTATTGACGGTTTCTCTTGAATTTCAATAATTTCAGCTTCTAATTCAAAAACATCTTCATGTAATCCTTCAATAATATTTCCATAAGCAGTTTCTCTACCAAGAACTACAATTTCGCCTAGTCTTAGATGATTAATTTCTTTTGGCATTTCTTTATTATTAAGTAAATAAAAACTACTTGAATTCCCACCAGAAACTATTTGAATATCAATATTATATCTTTTCTTAATCTCATCTTTTAACTCTACTAGCTCGCCTAAATTTTGATTTTGAGGTATTATTCCACCATAACATGTTAAATTCACTCCAATTCCATATAAACAAACACCTTTCATCTCAATTATTTTTTCAACTGCCGAAAAAAATAATTCTTCTGAAAAAATTCCTTCTCTTAAGTCCCCTAAATCTTTCATTAAAATAACCTTATGAACTTTTCCTTTTTTAATTGCCACTTTATTTATCTTTTCAATAGTACTAATTTCAGAGTTCAAAGACACATCTGAAAATTCTACTACCTCTTCTACTTGCGATTGCATCGGCAATCTTAAAAGTAATTTTTCAACATCTAAATTTTTCATATTGATTAAATTTTCAATTCTTGAATCTGCCAATGATTTAATACCTGCTTCAACAAAAATTTTATTAATATCTTTATTAGCGCAAAAAACTTTTGTAACACATGTCATTTTAATATTATTATCATCACATATTTTTTTTAATGTTTTAATATTATGAGTCAACTTTTCTCTATATACAACCATTTTTGGATAAGACATATTATACCTCCATTAATCTTTTATAATAGTATTTTATCATTGATTAAATAATTAATAAAATATTATTTTATATATTATTAAAAAGCTACATGAGTTATCCCATGTAGCCTTTTATCATTATTACTGTGCTATTTCAGCTAAATTATCCTTAAGTTTAAGTGATTTTAATAAAAGTTTATATGCCGAATCCTCATATTTTAAGGACATAACTCCAAGTGAAGCCATTATATAATCATTATCTACCAAAATTTCCGCAGAATCTGAAGGGAATAATTCATTTCCCTTATTACTTTTCGCTATGCTTTCCATAATTTCTATTCTATTAGGAAGTCTTGTAAGCGCTCCACCTGTTCCAATAATGTATTTTACCATAGTTAAATCTTTACCTTCTGCAATTGTCGTTTTACCTTTTGAACCAAACAAATCTCTAAAATGACCTGCATGCCTTCTAATAGATGTAACTACAGCTTCTTCACACATTTGCTCGATAAACTTTTTTTCTAAATCAGTTTTAGGAATTGGATTCATTTCTATAAAAAGTTTTTCTAAATCATCTTGCGAAACGTCCATTTTTTTTGAAAGCTTTTCTTTGTCAAATCTTTCGAAAACATTTGGTAAGCTAACAAACATTCCCATATCACCTTCAACTGTTCTTTTATTAATTGGTTCAGGACTAATTAAAATTCTACTGATTTTTTCAGAACCTTCTGTAACTGAATGAACATCGGTAGTTGCTCCACCAACATCAATAGCTAACAAATCTCCTAACCGTTCTTTTAATAAAATACATGAAGTCATTACAGCTCCTGGTGTAGGTATTATTTTCCCATTAACTACCTCTTTAACTTTTTGCATTCCAGGTGCATGTGTAATATGTTCTTCAAACACTTCCTGAATTACTCTTCTAGTTGGTTCAACATTAAGCATATCAATTTTAGGATAAACATTATCTACAATATACAATTTACTTTTAGTATCCTCAAAAATCAATCTCATTTCTTCTTGATTTTCAACATTACCTGCATAAATTATTGGAACATCTAAATCTAAACTAGCAATTTGTTCTGCATTGTAAATTGCTGTATCTCTTTCTCCAAAATCTACGCCTCCAGCTATTAGAATTATATTCGGATGTATCTCTTTAAGTTTTTTCAAATCAGTTCTTCTTAACTTTCCTGCTGTAATTTGATGTATATTAGCACCAGCTCCTAATGCTGCCTCTTTTGCCGCTCTAACCGTCATATCATAAACTAATCCATGAACAGTCATTCTTAGACCACCAGCTGCAGAACTCGTTGCAAACAATTCATCATATTCTAAACTATCAACATTTAATTTGTCTTTTAAACTATCAATAGCTTCTTTTATCCCTATGTTTACATCTCCCTGTTTCACTGATGTAGGAGCTTGTCCTTGACCTACAAATCTTGGAAATTCACCTTTAACACCTTCAAACGCATTCATAACAGTGGTTGTACTTCCAATTTCAGCAACTAAAACATCTATTTTCATTATCTCACCTGATTCTATCTATTTTTCGTTGATTTCATCTCTTTTCTCAACTAAAAATGTTGCAACCTGAGCTCCATTTGTTCCTCTACCAAATCCTTGATCCATACCATTTTCACAAGCTAATTCTGGAGTAACTTGAGTTCCACCTGCAGTTAAAATAATTTTATCTCTTATACCTTTTTCAATACATAATTCATGAATTCTTTTCATATTTTTATAATGAATATCATCATGACTAATAATTGTAGATGCTAAAATTGCATCTGCATTTAATTCAATTGCTGCATCTACCAATTTTTCAACTGGTACAGATGTTCCTAAATATTCACATTCTATACCATACTTTTCAATTCCACCATGTTTGATATCAATAATTTCTCTTAATCCAACAGAATGTTCATCGTTCCCAATTGTACCACAAACTACTTTCATTGGCTTCGCTTCTATAGCACCTCTTAATTCATCAAAGCTTAATACATGTGGTTCTTCAGGTATTACAAGTTTAGTTATGTCAATATCAAAATCAACAGTACCTTTTATTTCAACTCTTGTTCCCTCAGCTGGATGCAACATTTCCTTATGAATTACTTCCACAGATTTAAGACCCATTCTATTACCCACTTCAGCTGCAACTGCACCTGCAATTCTAGGCTCTGCTGGAATCATCATTGTTAATAAAACTACTCCATCAGCTAACCATTGAACTTCTGGTCTAACTAAATTTGAATCTCTATATTTTTCAGTTTCATCCAATCTAATATCAACATTGTCTGTATCATCCAATTCATTAACAAATACAATCATTTCTGGTTTTTCAAATGTACATCCATCAATTAATTTAGCTGGATCTTCAACTGCTTTTGCATCATATTGTTCCACATTATTATATCCAAAAAATGCAGTAACTGGTGCCATATAATCTTCATCTCTTTCATATACAGTACCTGCTCCAATACCACCGCTAATTTGACGTGCAATACCATCTCCATTTCTTTCAGGATAAATTCCTGAATCAACAAAGAATCCTTTTTCAACTGCATTAAAATAGCCACCAATTTCAACCATTTCTTCAACAAATAATACAGCTCTTTCTTTTAACTCTCTAATTTGATCTTTTAATGGTGAATCATCTCTTCTAATCTTTAATATTTGATTTAATCCATCCATTCCTGCTAATGCTTGTTTCGCAGTATCAACACCTTCAATATTGTATATATGCCAAGGCACATTTCTTCCCTCATCAGGAGTGATAGTAGATTGAATATCTGCACTTGTTAATCTAGAAATTAAAAGATTAAGTGTATGTGTTACCGATGCCTCTCTTACAGAAGAAGTCATATATTTAGTATTTTGTTGTGCTCTCATCTTATAATCTGAGAAAAATTCTCTTAATGCAATTGCATAAGGTAAATCAAGTCTCATACATGGAGCTGGCGGTGCTGTTGGTGGAACTGTTGAAAGACAAATATTTTGTGGCTCCATACCAACTTTAACAGAGAATATTGAATTAATTCCGTGCTGTACCATTAATTCTGGCATTACTTTCCAAGCTTCTCTAGCAGTTGCATTTGCATTATGTGCACCATCAATTTGTGCTATTCCTGCCCAAGCCATAACTTTTTTAGCATTTGCCGCATCGACAAATGATCTAATCATATTAACATTTCTATATAAAACATTATATTGTGGATCTTGATGCGCTCCATTTACTCCCTCTTCAGCAAATAAAACAGCTATTTCAGGACCAGCTTCTCCCGAAACATATGAATGATAATTAATTTCTCTACCTACCTCATCTTCAATTAAATCCAAAGCTTTTCTTTGAGCTCTAATTTGTTTTCTAGTTACTGGTATTCCACCAATTCCTTGAGGTGTACCTTCAATTAATCCATCAATATGACTTTGGCCAGCAGTACGAATAACCATCAAATGATCTGCCCCATGCCAAGCAGCCATTCTCATACGTCTAATATCATCTTCAAATCTTCCTGACGCTATTTCTGTAGTAATTACATTACTAGGTTGAGGATCAATATTATCAAAATAATGAGCTGCTGGTAATCCAACACTTTTTTCTAAATTTTCGCTCATATCATAATATTTAAATTTCCATAAATCCATTGGTTCAGTTTTTTCTCTCCAATGCCATCCTCTTCTTCTTGGATGATAGTTTTCTATATCTTTTAATATTTCTCTTACATTAATTTTTTCATTAACTTTTAATTCCATTATTTTGCACTCCCTTCAAAAGCTTTTTCTATATCTTCCCAGCCTTCACCCTTAGCAAGTGCAACTCCTGCTTCTTGAACATTTATTTTTTTCATCTGAGCATATTTATAAACTACATGGCCTGCACCTTTACCTAAAAGATTTCTCTCTATACAACCATTTACAACTGCTTGAGTGTCAAGTGATGAAATTCCCATTCTTAATAATACAGATCTCTCAATCGATGGAGTTGTATGAGTTTTTGCCATATCAATCATTGGGTCCATTATGTCTCCTAACAATGACCAAAATCTTTCTTTTAATTGCTCTTCTGTCAAATCTTTTAAATGTTCTCTTCTAGAAGAATAATCATCTTCTCTTCTCATAAGTTTTTTCAAAATAGATCCCCCTTATTATTACTCTTCAAAAGATACATTCATACCCTTTAGAATATTTTTTACTTCTTCATCGTTTAAACGTGTTTCTTGTGCTAAAAATAATAAATCTTCTTTATTTACATTTTTAGTTTCTGTTTGTTTTATTGCATTTTTAATTAAAGAATTTCGAATTTTATTTAATTCTAAATCTTTACATTTTATTAATCCTGGATTTTCTGGCAAAATAATATTTTCACCTGGAACTTGATCTACAGGATTTCCTACCTCTATAGAAATCCCATTTTCTTTTGCAAATGATAATTGTGGTAAAATATGTTTCCCTGCACCAGTATATTCTGTTTCTTGTACAACTATTATTTGATCTTCATCCATTTCTTGTGCTAATGAAAACGCAGCTGTTAACGAAGTATTTCCAGCAGGGCCTCTTTCTAATCCTTCAATCTGTGCAAGAGTTTCTGTCATATAAAATACTTCTCCTTGAGTAACAGTTACATATCTATCCATATATCTAAGTGGTCTTGCCGCTGATCTTGGAACATCTGAACGATCTGGCCAAGAAGCAAATGGCATCCCAAATCCTGTATGACCCGTTGTAAATGATTTTTTATTAAACTGTTCGTCACTTGCCATATGAAGTCCTTTTAAATCTACACTTGCAGCAACAACTTTTGTATTTTCAGCTCCAGCTTTAGCTAAACCTCTAGCTGTTCCAGTCAAATTACCGCCACCAGCATTTGTTGCAACAACAGCATCTGGATCTTTACCAAATTTTTCTCTAAATTCCATAGCTAATTCATAGCCTAAAGTTTCAACTCCAGCTATTCCATATGGAGTATAAAGAGATGCATTAAAATATCCTGTTTCTTCTAATAATAATAAGAAGTTATAAAATAATTCAGGACCAACTGTTAATTGTAAAACTTCTGCTCCATACGCTTCACATTTTCTAGCTTTTTCCATTATTTCAGGTTGTCCTTTACCTTTTGAATCATAACATTCCTGAACAATAATACATTTTAAACCAAGCATAGCAGCTTGAGAAGCCACTGCAGCCCCATAGTTTCCACTTGTAGCAGCAATAACACCCTTATATCCTAATTTTTTAGCATGATAAACCGACATAGATGCTCTTCTTGCTTTAAATGAACCAGAAGGATTACTTGCTTCATCTTTTAGAAAAATTCTTGCTCCTTTTCCTGGACCCGCATATAACCTAGCTAATTTTGTCAAATTTCTAAGCTCATAAATTGGTGTGTTTCCAACAGTTGTTTGAGCCTGTATTTCTTGAATTTCTTCAAGTGTATAACCAGTTTCTCGCATCATTCTTTCATAATCAAATGAAATATTTCCTGATTCAAACAATTTATAATCTATGCCCACAGCTTCTTTCATAATTTCATTTTTGCGATTCATTACAGCTAAATAGCTATTATCTTTCACCATTTTCTGCACCTCCTGCCAACAATGATCTTAATTGTTTGCCTATATAAGCTATTTCATTAACATAATTTCCATAATCATGAACATATCTAGGTTCAATTTCTATCATAGTTCCTTCCACAACACGACCAACTAACGTCTCTACTTGAACTGTATCTCCAATTTTCGCAGCATCGTTTAATAAATTACCCTTAACCCACATCTCAAGTGGCACTTTTTTTGTGTCATCTGGTACTTGCGGTGCACGTTGTTCTGGTGTTAAAACAATGTTGTGAACACGAACCCAAGTTCCTTTTTTTGCAGTATTCATGTACACGCCTCGCTTTCTTTTACTCGTTAATATTTACTAGTTCTCTAACATCACCCATTATAGCTCTTGGTACTGGTAAATCAATCATTGTTTTTAATCCTGGTGCTGCATTAATTACATGTGGAATCATATTTACACACATAGCAATTGTTCCTAATCCACCATCAACTTCTGGTTTTATGGCCATTGAAACTTCTGGAGTTCCTTTAATAGTAATATAATCTCCTGTATATGTTCCTTCCATTTCTGGTTCAATTTGTTGAGGATGTATCATATCAATTTTATTTTCTCCATCAACATATCCTTGACCTGTCATATTAACTCCAGCTACATTACCTGCTTTTGCAAATCCATAAGGAGATTTACGATCTACTGTAGTTACTATCGGCTTCATTTGTTGTTCAATTTTTTGAACTTTCCAACCAATTGCATCTCCAATCATATTAATTGATTCAGAAAAGCCTACATGTCCAGCTAATGTTCCTTCTTCAACGCCTTTATTAAATTCATCTACAGTTATTCCAACGCCTTGCTCTTCCATTACAGCATGGCCAAATGGTGATAAACTATTAACTCTTTTTGCTTCAATATGTTCAACATCTGTCATACAACCTGTTAAACAAACAACTAATAAATCCATAATTAATCCAGGATTAATTCCTGTTCCTAAAATTGAAACACCATTAGCCTTAGCAATTTCATTTAATTCTTTTGCTAATTCTGGATTTTGAGCTTGAGGATATGCCATTTCTTCTGCAGTAGAAATTACATTTACTTTTTGCTCTAAGCAATATTTTAATCTTGGAAAAGCAGCTTTAGTAAATGAATCAGTTGCACATAATACTAAATCACAGTTCGCATCTTTAACAACTTCTTCAATATTAGAGTTTACAATAACTTCAGGATGATTTCCTTTTTCAACATTTAATATTTCAAAAATACTTTTCCCTACGCGTGCTTCATGTCTATCACATACTCCAACAATTTCCACACCTTTTTTAGAAAGTAACATTTTACCCATGCCACTTCCCATAGCACCAAAGCCCCAAATAGCAATTTTAACATTTCTCATATTAGAACACCTCCAAATTTTATACTTATATTATTTGCAAATTCTATGCCAAATATCTTTTTTTTATTCTCTTTTTGCTTTAGATGTCTATTTATTCAGCTATATTTTTTTTAAAGTAATTTTTTTTCTTTCTAATTTATCAAATTTATATTCTAAAAAGCAAATAAACGCAAAATAATTTGCACTTAAGTGCAAATTATTTTGCGTTTATTTTAAATTTCTTAATTTTATGCTGTAATGTCTGTCTATTTATTTTCAAAATTTTTGCTGCTCTTGTTATATTTCCACCTGCTTCATCAAGTGCTAATTTAATTTGTTCTATTTCAACTTCAGTCAATAAGCTATCTAAACCCATTTCGGATATTCCTTCAATGTGTCTTCGTACTTTTCTTCTGCTTAAATTTTTTGGTAAATGACTAACAGTAAAAATATGTTCATTTGCGCCTAATAAAGTTATCATAGATTGAATAACATTTTCTAATTCTCTGATATTCCCAGGCCAATCATAAACCCTAAATCTTTCCTTTACAGGTTCAGATACATGCCATATATCCTTAGAATATTTCTTAGAATATTTTTTCACAAAAAAATCAATTAATATTTCAATATCATCAATTCTATCTTTTAATTCAGGTAAATAAACATTTATAACGCTAAGTCTATAAAATAAATCTTTTCTTATTTGACCCTTCATCATTGCTATTTCTGGCGCTTCATTTATAGTTGCAATTATTTTAATATCAACCAAAACATCCTTTTCTCCGCCAACTCTTCTAATATATCCTTCCTGTAATACCCTTAATAACTTAGCCTGTAAATTTAATCCCATAGAATTAATTTCGTCTAATAAAATCGTGCCCCCATTTGCCTGTTCAAATAATCCTGGTCTATCTACAGCTCCTGTAAAACTCCCCTTTACTGTTCCAAATAATATTCCTTCAAGTAAAGACTCTGGAATAGCTGCACAATTTTGGGCAATAAACGGAGCATTTTTTCTAATAGAAGCATTATGAATACTTTGTGCTATTAATTCCTTTCCTGTTCCAGTTTCTCCAACTATAAGCACCGTTGCCGAATTTTCAGCAGCAACCTTTGCATGTTTAATGGCTTCTAAAAATTTCTTATTTTTACCTATAATGCTTTCAAACGTATATGGATGGAGTGATTTATTTTTAAGTTTACTCTTTTCATCATCACCTTGATGAATAATATTTGTTAATTCCGCCACTTGATCCGCTAATTGTCTTACCTTTGTTACATCTTTTGCTATTTCCATAGCTCCAATAAGTTCAGAGTTATTAATAATTGGTATTGTTGAATTAATCGTTGTTATTGATTTTCCTTTATGTTGATAATGCTGAACTCTATCATGAATAGGTTTGCCAGTATTTAATACAGCTGAAATAGTTGAACTTTCTGTAGTTAATTCTTCAAATACATTTAAAAATGGTTTTCCAATAATATCTTTTGGTATAATTCCCTCTAACTTACCCATTTGTTTATTATAAACTAAAGTGATGCCTGTATGATCAACTATATGAACACCTTCTTCTAAGTGTTTTAATAGAGCATCTAAAGCATCACATTTAATTTTATCTGTTATATTATTTTTCATGAATCATCTTCTTAATTTCATCCATAAATGTATTAATATCTTTAAATTGACGATATACAGAAGCAAATCTAACATAAGCTACCTCATCAATATCTTTAAGTTCATTCATAACCATTTCACCAATTAAAGGACTAGGAACTTCTCTTTTCATAGTATTTTGAAGTTCTCTTTCAATAGCATCTGCAATATGTTCTAATTGCGCAACAGAAACAGGTCTTTTTTCACAAGCACGTATCATACCCTTTAATAATTTTTCTCTATTATATGCCTGTCTAGTATTATCTTTTTTAACAACAATTATTGGTAATTCTTCTACTTTTTCATACGTTGTAAACCTTTGATTACAAGACATACATTCTCTTCTTCTTCTTATTGTATGTCCATCATCTGTAGGTCTTGAATCGACTACTTTCGTTTCAATAAATTGACAATATGGACATTTCATATATTTCCTCCCTATATAAATCTATTTTTTTGAATTCATACGGATAAAGCTCGGAATATCTAAATCAATACTATCACTCTTTTTGGCTTCCGCCGCAACTTTAATAGTACTCTCTTGTTGTCTATGTCCACTTTGCGGTCTAACAACAATATTTTCATCTGAAATTTGATCAAACCCCGTTGCAATAACAGTAATTTTAATATCCTCTTTTAATCCTGCATCTATTGCAGCTCCAAAAATAATATTTGCATCTGTTGCAGCAGCTTCTTTTATTAAATCTGCAGCTTCATAAACTTCACTCATACTTAAATTTGAACCAGTTATATTCATAAGAATTCCTCTTGCACCCTCAATTGATGTTTCTAATAGTGGACTTTGAATAGCTTTTTTAACAGCCTCTGAGGCTCTATTTTCACCATTTGCACGTCCAACACCCATATGTGCTATTCCTTGATCCATCATAATAGTTCTTACATCTGCAAAGTCTAAGTTTATTAATCCTGGTATTGCAATTAAATCTGAAATTCCCTGAATACCAAAACGTAACACTTCATCTACCATTTTAAATGCATCTAACATAGATGTATTTTTATCCACTATATCCAATAATCTATCATTTGGAATAGTAACCAATGTATCCACTTCTTTTTGCAAGTCAGAAATACCAGAATCAGCATTAGTCATTCTAACTCTACCTTCAAATCTAAAAGGTCTAGTAACTACACCAACCGTTAACACTCCTGTTTCCTTCGCAATTGATGCAATGACTGGTGCAGCACCTGTGCCAGTTCCTCCACCCATTCCCGCAGTAATAAATACCATATCTGCACCATCAACTAATTCTAAAATCTCATTTCTATTTTCTTCTGCCGCTTTTTTTCCTACATCTGGATTAGCTCCAGCTCCTAACCCTTTTGTTAATTTATCCCCTATTTGAAGCTTCTTTTCTGCTTCAGATGTATGAAGTGCCTGTTTATCAGTATTTATAACTGCAAACTCTACTCCTTTAACATCTGATTGAATCATTCTATTTACAGCATTACTTCCTCCACCACCAACACCAATAACAACAATTTTTGCAAACTGTCCTGATTGAACATCTATATCAAACATTATATTCCCTCCTATTTAATAGTCGAATTCCAAAAAGATTTAATTGTTTCAAAAAAACCTTTCTTATTTCTATTTCTCGCTCCTATAGCACGCCTAGATACTTCGTTATGCCCTAAATTTGGAACATATGCAAAACTTCTTTTCAACGTATATTGCAATATCCCCGCAGCTGTTGAAAAAATAGGTTCTTTTGCTGTAAGTTTTTCAGGTTTACCAAGCCTTACATTTATTCCAAGTATTTGTTTTGAAAAATCAGTTATTCCTTGAATATAATTAAATCCACCACCTGTTATTACAGCTCCAGTCAACAACTCTTTTTTCAAATTTTTCTTAGTTAATTCATTATCTATTAACACTAACAATTCTTCGATTCTTGCATGAATAATTTGAGTTAAATCTTTTTCAGAAATAGTATGTTTACCTAATTCTCCTAAAGAATTAATTTCAAAACTGTTATTGCTATTGCTATTTATTTTAGCATGTTTTATTTTAAGCTGTTCACTCTCTTCAAACGTAGTCCTTAACCCAACTTTAATATCATGACTAATATGCCATCCTCCAACAGGTATTAAATGTGAAAACATCAAATTTCCATTTTTGAATATACTTATATCTGTTTTTCCTGCTCCAATATCTATTAACAAAACACCTAATTCTTTTTCATCCTTATTAAGAACAGCTTCCGCAACAGCAAAGGGCTCCATAACAATACTTTCAACTCCAAGTTCAGCATGATTTACAGCTTTAACTAAATTATAAACTGTAGTTTTAGAGCCTACTACAATATCTGCATCTACTTCTAATCTTACTCCAGTCATTCCCATAGGATCTTTTATTTCATCGTATCCATCAACCACATATTCTCTAGGAATTACATCTAATATTTCTGCATTTTGAGAAACTGATATTATCTTTGCTGCATCTATTACTCTTTCAATATCCTCTTCTCCAATTTCTCTATTAGAACTAGAAACTGCAATCATTCCTTTATTTTGAATAACTTCGCAATACCCCCCTGGAATAGCAATATTAACCTCTTGAACCGATACGTTAGCCATAGATTCTGCTTTTTCAACAGCCTCACTTATACTTTTAGCCGTTTCTTCAATATCTACAACCACACCCTTTTTAACTCCACTACAGTGACTTTTGCCAATTCCTATTATCTGCGGTTGTCCTCTTTCATCTAATTCCGCTATCATTACACATACCTTTGAAGAACCAATATCTACAGAGGTCATTATTTCTCTCATAAAAGCACCTCCATTAATTTTCAAATTTAATTTCTACAATGTCATTTATATTATTATAAATTCTATATGCAAACGCGAAATAACATCCATAATAAATCGGAACTTCAAATCTAACACCTGCATATATCAATAACGCTGTAACAAAAATATTTACAATCGTTTTAATAGAAAATTTCTTAACTGTAAAATCATTTGATAAATTTTGTTTTAAAAGGACAAAAATCATATCTAATAAAATGAATATCAATCCAGTCATATAAATATTACCATCAGGAAAATAACCTAAAGGCAACCATAATCCTAATAATGCACCCAATAATATTCCTATAATTATAAGAATCATTCTATTCCCCTCCTTCCAAAACATTAATATATTCTTCTCTTAACTTATGTGCATATCTAGGAACTAAAATATACTCACTAGTTCTAACAAACAAACTTAGCTCATAAACATTTTTTAATATATATGCTGTAGTTCCTTTTGCCGTAACAGCAGCATACAATAGCTTGGGGTCTCCGATAGCCTTAATAACAAATGGTGCTGTTAAACTCTCTTGATTCACCAATATTACAGGCCCACCACAATTAATTCCTGTTGTTGAAAGAACTCTTTCTCCATTTATTGAAATTGCCTCTGCCCCTGCAACCTTTAAGTCATTAATTATTGATAATATATCACTATCATGAACAATATCGCTCATAACAGTCTCTCCAACGATATGGTTGCTTTGATTATCATTAATAGATATATATATACCTGGTCCAACCAAATCACTATACCCACTTAATTCTTTAACAACTTGTAACTGTTTTTCCATAGTATTTCTTAAAGATTTATTCTCCTTAGAATCTTCTAATGAGCTAAATTGTTCCTTTTTATTTATAATTGAAAGCTTTAATTCATCAATATTTTGTTTTAAACTTATTTTTTCAAGTTTAATTTCTTCTTCTCGTTTTTTTTCTAAATTTATTTTTTCAGCTTCCGCTTTTCTAAATCCAGTAATAATTAAACTAACAATCAATATACAAAGCAAAAACCACCCAATTGATTCTATATGTTTTTTCATTTTTGAAATTACCCCCTAATCTACAGGAGTTGCAAATCTAAAGTTTTTAACTATGCCATATTTAGGAATAATCAAGTTTTCTTTTTGAAGAATAGATATTTTTAAATCAAAATCTCTTTTTAATACATCTATAACTCCACCTTTTAAATTCAATGCAGCCTCCATGCTAATCGGATCTCCTATAGCTTTAATTTCAATTGGGGAATCTACTGATCTTCCATTTATATTTAAATGTGTTCCAACTTTAATAATTTCTGAATAGCTTGTATATCTTTGACCATTTATTGAAATAGCTTCAGCACCTGAAATATTTAAATAACTTATTATTAGCATCAAATATTCATAATTATTTATAATTGTACTTTGAAACTCTCCTGCATAAACTTGATAATCAGGATCTTCTATAGTAATTTCCACGCCTTTTCCTTGTACCTCTTGAAAACCTGCAAACATTTTATATTTTACAGTTTCCTTTTTAATATTATCAATAATTACATTTTCTTTAGCAGCACTATCTTCATAACTTTTTATTTTTGATTCTAAATTTTCTAACTCCGTCCTAAGTGTATCTCTTTCAATTTTTAATTGATCTAATTCTTGTAAAACTTCTTTATCTCTAACTGCAAATTTAAAATTACTATCTAATTTCTTATCTCCAGTTCTAAGTCCAACTGTTAATAATCCTCCTAAAACAATACTTATCAATAAAAGTGCAATCTTCCATTTATCTTTCATTACATTTCCTCCTCAGATGGAAAATAAACCGGATCTGCATTATTATAAAAATGAATTTCTCCAGAATCAGTTCCTTTTTGAATTAGGTCATTTAATATTTTTTGTGCAAACCTCACACTATATTGTATATCATTTACTCCTACAAACACAACAGATATACCAAAACTTGTATTAATTTTTATTGTTTTTTCATTAAAATTTATCATTTTAATGTCTTTATTCCATGAATTCTGTTTTACTATTTCAGAAATCTCTAAAAGCAACTGTTCTTTCGACATTTCTCCCCTGTTTTCAATGCTTAATATTGGATTTTCATCTTCAATCTCTTCACAAAAATCATATTGAACTCCATCATTATCTATCATTTCATATCCTAGTTCAGTTTTGTTGTAGTATAATAACTCTCTTTCAATAATTTTAACCTCAATTGTAGCTGGATAATTTTTAGTAATTTTCACCGATTTTACTCTAGGAATTTCCAATATATTATTTTCAATCAAATCTTTATCTGCAAATAAAATATTTATATTACCTTTTAATCCCGAAGCTTTAATTATTTGATTTTCTTTTACAATTTTATTTCCTAATATATTAATATTTTTCAAATAGAAAAAGTCTGTTTTTAATGCAACAAAAGCACATAATATTATAACTATAGATAAAGTAATTATAATCAAGCTTCCTTTAAAACTTCTCCTTTTTTTCATTTATTTTCCTCCAAAATTAATTCAGCCATATTTACAATATCATCTGCTGAACTAAATTTTGCAATTTTCTTTGAATTTATTCTATATTTCATATTTTTTTCTCTATCATAAAAACAATTTTCTATCATTTCTTTTAATATTTTGCCATTTAAATCTTTTTCTAAAATCATCTCTCCAGCTTTTTGTGATTTAATCATTTTCGCATTAAATTCTTGATGATTATTAGTTGTATAAGCTTTTGGTACCAATAGAGAGGCAACTCCAGCAGCACATATTTCTGAAATAGCTATTGCACCAGCGCTTACGATTACTAAATCTGCAGCAGTAATCAATTCTGGAGTATTATTTGAATATGAAATGGCTTTAAAGTTCTTTTTATTTTGATTTCTTATTGATTTTAACTTTTCACTAAAATCTTCAAAATGCTTTTTACCAGTAATATGAATCCAATTTGCTTTTAATGGAGTATTTTCTAAATATTCAAGTATACTATTATTTAACTTTATATGTCCTCCACTTCCTCCAAAAGAAACAATAAAAAATTCATCTTTATCGAGTTTTAAATTTGTTCTAGCCACTTCTCTTGAAATAGAAAATTCATCGGTTCTAATTGGATTACCTACTAAAAAAGTATCTGCTGATTGAAAATATTTCTTGCTTTCTTCAAAACTAATTGCAACTTTTGTAACCCTTTTTGCCAAAAATCTATTTGTTAATCCTGGAAACACATTTTGTTCATGAATCATTGTAGGTATCTTTAATTTTGAAGCAGCATAAAGAACAGGTCCTGAAACATATCCACCTGTTCCAATTACCAAATCAATAGATTCATTTTTTAAAAATCTTTTCATCTTTCTCATTGCATTATATGCCTTATACAGTCTTTTAAAATTTTCAAAGCATATTTTTCTTTTAAAACCAAATACATCTATTTTAATAAATTCCAAATCTTCATTTGGAACAACACTACTTTCCAGTCCATGATTAGTTCCTACATAATAAAATTTTGCATTAGGAAATCTTTTTTTGTATGCACTATATATTGCTAATGCAGGGTATACATGTCCCCCCGTTCCTCCTCCAGTGAAAACTATCTTCATATTGTTACTCCTTCTGTAAGTTTTTTGATAAATTAAATAACAATCCTGACATTCCTAAAAATATCATAATTGAAGTTCCTCCATAGCTAATAAACGGCAAAGGAATACCAGTATTGGGCAATATGCCAACTGTAACTGAAATATTAATTAATGCTTGAATACCTACTAATAAAGTTATTCCTAACCCTAAAAGCATATTAAATCTTTCTTTTTGCATTAAAGTAATTTTAAATCCTCTCCAAATAAAAAGCATAAATAATACTAAAACAAACACACAACCTACTAAACCTAATTCTTCACCAATAACCGCAAAAATAAAATCTGAAAAAGCTTCTGCAATATAGGTGAACTTTTGCTTCGATTGACCTAACCCAACTCCCAATATACCTCCAAGAGAAAATGCATAATAAGATTGAATAGTTTGCCAGCCATATCCTCTAGCATCCAAAAAAGGATCTTTCCAATATAAGAGTCTTTTTGCTCTAAAGGATCCTCCACTAATTATTTTATGATACGCAAAGTATACCGTTCCAGCTCCTAATAAACTAAGACTTGCAAACTCATAAAGTTTAAGTCCACTAAGTGCCAATAAACCACATAAACATATTGCAAGTGTTAGTGCTGAAGATAAATCTTCCGTTGAATATATAAGTCCAGTTGAAACTACAACAATACCCACCATTGGCACTACTCTATTTAAAAAATTATCTTCTAAATATTTTTTTCTTGAAAGCCAGACCGTTGAAAGTA
>Ga0193963_1000641_pt1 | contig 18069 bp, 20 predicted proteins | sample FB_6_MG_FD_140359 | JGI IMG/M metagenome (GOLD analysis project Ga0193963, IMG submission 140359) | Microbial mat bacterial communities from the Broadkill River, Lewes, Delaware, United States - FB_6_MG | ecosystem: Environmental > Aquatic > Freshwater > River > Microbial mats | place: USA...
ATCTATATTTTAGCTAATTTGTTGTTATCAATGGCTTTAGTTCTTTCACAGTCTCAAGAGGTTGTTGACAACGAATGTGAATTTGATATAAATAAGCGATAATAGTATATTTATATCAAATTTAACAACATTTAAAATCAATCACATTTTATTAAATGTGATTGATCCTTTAATGTGATAAATCACAATCTGCCATTTTCCCTTTTTGTTTTATTGCCAAAATATAAAATATTGCAGGTATTATAATTAGTGTTAGAAATGCTGAACTTATCATTCCTCCAATCATTGGAGCAGCAATTCTTTGCATAACTTCACTACCAACACCATTTATATACATAATAGGAATTAGTCCACCTAAGATTGCAAAAAGAGTCATTAGTTTTGGTCTAAGTCTTAATACAGCACCTTTATAAATAGCATGAAATATATGAGTTTTATCTGGCTCTATACATTTTTCTTTTAATTCAAGCATTGCTTCATGTAAATAAACTAACATTACAATTGAGGTCTCTGCTGCAACTCCTAGAAGTGCAAGAAAGCCAACAATAACTGCAATAGAAATATTAAAGTTTAAAAAGTCAAGATAAAATATTCCACCTGTTAAAGCAAAGGGAAGAGTAAAGAAAATAATCACCGTATATGTTAAATTTCTAAGTGCAAAATATATAAGAATAAATATAATTACAAAGGTTAAAGGAATAATATATGTTAATCTTTGCATTGCTGATTCTAAATACTCACTTTGCCCTGCCCATTCAAAGTAGAACCCTTCAGGAAGCTTAATATCCGTTAAAAGTTCTTTTGCTTCATCTTTATATTGTTTTGCAGAAATACCATTTTTAGGAGTTATATATATAAAGTTTACATTTAAAGCCTTTTCTGATTTTATTACAGAAGGTCCCTCTTCATATTTTAAATTTGCAAACATTTCTAGAGGTTGAAATCCTAACTTAGTTTTTACTTGAAGATTACGCAAAGTTGTAATATCTTCTCTTTGAGTTGTTTCAAATCTAAGAGAAATAGGATACCTTTCAAGACCATCTAAAAATGTAGATACTTTTGCTCCGGCAACACCTAATGAAACTGTAGACAATACATCATTTTTTGTAATTCCAAAACGTGTTAACATTTCTTCTTTAACATCAATATTTAAGTAATAACCAGAGTTAATTTTATCAGTTGATACAGAAAGTGTTTTATCAAACTTCTTTAACTTTTGTTCAATTACTCCTGCAGTTTCTTCTAACTTATGATGATCATTTCCATAAAGTTTTATACCAAGAGGCGTTCTAATACCAGTAAGAAGCATATCAATTCTTCCACGAATAGGATAAGTCCAAGAGTTAATTAACCCTGCTACTTGAAGTTTTCTATCCATCTCTTCCATTAGTTTTTTATAGGTCATTCCTTCACGCCATTGATCTTCTGGTTTAAAAGTGATAATAGTTTCAATCATAGCTAAAGGTGCTGGATCTGTAGCTGTATCAGCTCGTCCTGCTTTTCCAAATACAGTATCAACTTCAGGAAAGGATTTTAATATCTTATCTGTTTTCTGAGTTAACTCACGTGATAAATCTACACCAATTCCATACGGAGTTACTGGCATATACATAAAAGTCTGTTCATTCATCATAGGCATAAATTCCCAGTTTTGTTTTTTATAAACTGGATATGCAGCAATTATTGTTCCTATAAAAACAAGAACAATTAAATATCTAAATTTAAGTGAAAGTTTTAAAATTGGGGAATAAAGTTTTATAAAGAATTTATTCAATAAATTTTTATCTTCTCTTAATATTTTCCCTCGTATAAAAAAGACCATAAGAATTGGTACAATTGTAATAGAAAGAAAAGCTCCTGCAATCATAGCAAATGATTTTGTAAATGCTAATGGGGTAAAAAGTCTTCCCTCTTGACCTGTTAAAGCAAAAATTGGTAAAAAAGATACAACTACTAGAACAAGTGCAAAGAATATTGGACGACCAACTTGTTTTGCTGATTTTATTATAATTTCTGTTCTTTCTTCATTTGAGATATTTTCTTTTCCTTGAAGATACTTATGGGCATTTTCAACCATAACAATAGTTGCATCAACCATTGCTCCAATTGCAATTGCAATTCCTCCAAGGCTCATAATATTTGAACCCATTCCAAATGCTTTCATTAGAAGAAATGTGATTAATACTGTTATTGGTAAAGTAATAATTATAATTAAAGCACTTCTAAAATGAAATAAAAATAATCCCGTGATTATCATTACAATAATAGACTCTTCTAAAAGTGTATTTTTTAATGTATCAATTGCTTTATCAATAAGAGATGATCTATCATATGTTTCAACAACTTCAACACCTTCGACATTTAGTGTTTTAATTTTCTCTTTTACAGCTTTTATAACTGCATATGGATTCTCTCCATACCTTACAACTACAATACCACCTACAGTATCACCTTCACCATTTAAATCAGCCATACCACGTCTATTAGAAGATGTAATATTAACATCAGCAATATCTTTTATTTTAAGAGGAATTGAGTTGTTTGTTTTTATTGTAATATTTTCAATATCAACTACTGATTTTAGATATCCTTTAGCTTGAACCATATGTTCAAAGCCATTTTCTAAAATAATTCTACCACCCTTTTCATCATTATTTTTTGTAAGTGCTTTTTTTACTTCTTGAATACTTAAATTGTATTGAACTAATTTATCCTGGTTTAGTGTAATTTCATAGTTTTTAATAAAACCACCAATTGAAGCAATTTCACTTACTCCATCAACTCCAAGTAAGGCATATTTATAATAATAGTCTTGCAAAGTTCTTAGCTCGTCAAGTGATTTTGTATCAGATTTTAAGGCATATTCATAAGCCCAACCAACACCTGTTGCATCTGGTCCAATTGCAACATTTACACCTTGAGGAAAAGTTCCCTGTAATTGTGATAATTGTTCTAGAATTCTATTTCTTGAATCGTATAAATCTGTCCCATCTTTAAATATAATATATATTAAAGCATTTTGAAATGAACTCATCGCCCTTACAGTATCAATATTTGGCAAAGACATTAAATTTGAGATTAAAGGATAAGATACTTGTTCCTCAATTGTTTTTGGACTCTGCCCTGCCCATTTAACCTGAACAATCACTTGTGGTGGTGATAAATCTGGAAGTGCATCAAGACTCGTATTTTTTACTGCCCAAAAAGATGCTACTGTTAAAACTATTACCGAAAATAGAATTAAAAATTTATTTTTAATACTATATGAGATTACACTTTCTACCATAATCTTATCCTACCAATCATCGTCATCTGAACTATAAAGTCCATTTGTGATTGCATCAGAGTCAAGTAAGAATAGAGCATTATTTATTACTTCTTGTCCATCTTCTAAGCCTTTTAAAACTTCATATTTATTTGATGAGATTCTTTTTGCTGTTACTTCTATAGGCTCAATCTCAGTTTTTGATAATTTTTGAAAAACATAATGTTTATCTCCTTTACTTAAAACAGCAGTTTTAGGTAAAGTCAACATTTCTTTTGAAACTTTTTTAAGTGCAACCTTTGCAAACATATTTGGATAAAGTTTTAAATCTTTATTAGGTATTACAAACCTAACATCAATACTTTTTGTTTTTAAATCAACTGTTGGATAAATCATATCTACAGTAGAATCAATTGGAGTAGCTATTCCATCAATATAAATTTTAGCTTTCATATCTTTTTTTATAAAATCTAAATCTTTTTGATAAACAGAAGCTATAAACCAAAGCTCATCTAAAGAGGCTAGTTGAAGTAAAAGTTTTCCTTTTTTTGCAAAACTTCCTTGATTTATATTTTTTTGTAAAACAATAGAATTTGTAGGAGAATAAAAAGGAATATTTTTTATTGTCTTTCTTGAATTTCTAATTTTTTTAATTGTTGAAGAGTTTATATCTAAAGATTTTAGTTTTTCTATATTTGAATTAACTAGTGATTTATTAAATCTTTTTGCAATTTGAAGTTCTTGTTGGATTGAAGAAACTTCATCTGAATAAATTGTAAAAAGTGGATTTCCTTTTTTTATAGTTTTAAATTGTTCGTTTGCATACAATTTTGTAATATATCCATCAAATCTTGTAACAATATCATAAATTTTTGTTTCATTTAGAGCTGTAGTTCCATAGAAACTTTTTACTTCTCCTATTTGCTCTTTTTTAACTTTTGTAAGCTTTGTGTTAAAAACCTGTGATACTTCAAGAATTTGAGCATTTAATAATGTTATTCCAAAAAAGAGTAGACTTAATATTAGTTTCATTTTATTTCCTTAGTAAAATATATTGATTTAGATAATGCAGTAAAATATTTTTGTTTTTCATCCACTACTTTTAATTCATATTTTATGATTTCATTCAAATTATTTATTAGTGCTTTTGAATCCATATTTTTATATGAAGAAAAACTATTATAATTTTCTATAATCTTTTGAAGTTGATTGAATTTTGGTAAAATATCTTTTTTTATTATGTTATATGTAATATGTGCATCATCCATATTTTGTTGAAATGTTTTTATTTTATTTTCAAAAGTTAATTTCATATCTTTAAACTTATGACTTATTTCCATAGCTTTAAATTTTGCTTTTCTTGATTTTATATCTTCACTTCCTCTTACAGATAAAGGAATGGCAAAAGATATATTTACATAATCTTCATATTTACTATCTCTTTGAAAGTATGCTAAATTCACTTTTATATCAGAGTTCTTTTTCTCTTTTTCTAAAGTTGAGATATTATCAAATTTTTTAGATACTTGTAATATAGATAAAAGTTTTGGATGGGTTTCTGTATTTTCATTAAGTTTTATATTTTTTAATTTATTATCAAACTCAATATTTTCTTGCTTTGAATAAGTTATTTGTTCAAGTTTTAGATTAAGTGTGTTTATCATTGTTTGTAAATTTTGTGATTTTAAATTTAACTCTTGATTCATTATTTGAGTTTTTAAAATTTGTGCTTGATTTGCTTTATTATATTTGTATAATTCTTTTAATAGTTTTTCTAGTTTTTTAGTATTTGATTTATATTTTTCAAATAGTTTTAATCTTTCTTCAAGTAGTTTAATATTATAAATGTATTCATAAATTTTTGATTTTAACTGTAATTTTTTATCTTCAACTTCATATTTTGAAATTTGATAGTCATCTTGTGCAATTTTCTTTTCAATTTTTAATTTATCTCCAATAGGAATAACTTGAAAGATACCTATAAATTGAGCTTGCATTGGCTCTATATCTCTTGCTGTAATATCATTTAATTGTATGTCAGTTGCTCCAAAAGATAGAGTTGGATTTTTCCACTTTGTAGATAATTCAATTTGTTCTTGTGCAATATTAATTGAACTTTCTAATGCTTTGATACTATAATTTTGGTTTATTGTTTCTACTACTACATCATCTATGCTTTTTGCATACATAGATGATATAGTTAATACTAATAAACCACTATAAATAAATGATTTTTTTAACATATTATTTCTTTTATAAGTTTACACTTGATCTGATTTTATGAACTTCACCATCTGCAGTTTTAAACATTAAATGAAATTGCCAAGTACCACCCATAGCAAAATTAATTGACATTTTATATTTACCATCAACTAATTTACCTTTATCCTTATATTCCATATATGGCATACCAGGCATCTCCGGCATAAAGAATTTTGCTTTTACTTTTACATCAGTAACAACTTTTCCATCTTTTGTTACAGTAACAAACATAACATTATCACCAACAACCAAAGTTTTTTCAGATGAAAAATTTACGTCATATCCACCTTTACTACCATTTAAATTAATTGGTTCTGCATTTAGAAGACCTATTGTTAACGCTAAAATTGAAATCACTTTTAAAAATAACTTCATTTTTACTCCTTTTTATAAATTTGAAAGGAGTTTACTTATCTAATGAGGAAGGAATGTGGAAAGATAATACTTTATGTAGTTTTGAAGTAAAAACTAAAAGTTGTACCTTCGTTTAGTTTAGAATCAATGTTATATTTAATATCATATTTTAGACAAATATTTTGAACAATATTCAAACCTATTCCAAAACCACCTTGCTCTTTTGTTGCTCTATAGTATCTATTAAATATATCTTTTATTTTTTTTTCTTCAATTCCTATACCTGTATCTGTAACAATTAAAGTATTATTTTTTAGCTCTATTTTAACTTTTCCATGAGCTTTATTATATTTAATAGCATTTGAAACAATATTATTAAATAGCCTTATAAAATCATTTTCTATAATCTTAAAGTCAACTTCTTCAATTTCACATGAGAGTTCAATTTTCTTTTTTTCAGATAAAACCTCAAAGTATTTTAATTGATTAGGAATAGTTTGATTCAATAAAATAATAGGTAATTCTTTAATTTCTTCTTGATCCTCTAAAAAGACATATGTTAAGTCTTTATATATCTCAGAGACTCTATGTGCTGCAAGTTGGATTCTTTGAACTTGTTTTTTAGTAAGTTCATTTGATTCTGAGGACATTAAAATTGCACTTATAGGTGTATTTAACTCATGAGTTGTATCTTTGATGAAGTTATTTAATTTTTTTCTTTCATCTTTTATTGGTTTTAAAAATAGTTTAGCTAGAAAAAAACCCATAAGTGATATTATTGAGTAAATTACTAAAAATAAGACTAGTATATCTACTTTGAGTTTTTTTAAAGTTTTAAAAAATAGGTTTTCTTCAATTGCAATATAATGAACACCTAAATGTCCATAAGTTGAATTATTAACTAATATGAAATGTTGATCATGTTGTATTATTTCTTTATTAAAATCTATCTTATCATCAAAATTACCAACTATTTTCTTTTTATCTTTGTCAAAAAAAGAGATTTTATAAATATCTGTTTTTAAAAATTGCTTTAAATCTAGAGTATTTCCATTCATATGTGTAGATATAATTTGTGAAGAGATATTAGAAACTACATTTTGCATTTTCGTTTTTGCCAAATCAAAATATAATTTTTTTTCATTTTGATAATATAATAAAGCAATAATAGTCATTAATATAAAAGACCCACCAAGATATAATCCAAAAAATCTTATAAATGTTCTTTTTTCACTTTGTGTTAAATTAATTTCAGTCTCCAAAATTCAATTTTCTCTGATTATATCATAAATATTTTTTTAAAAGAAAGGACTTTTTTATAGCCCTTTTCTTTTATTTTATTAATAAGAGTAAATAAGTCTCGTTCTTAAATCTGTTGCATCACTATTTGCTGCCTCATAATCAAGAATCGAATAGTCTAATTGAACTTTTAAATTTTTATTAAAAGTATATTGAAGGTTTAATGTTACTTCATCTAAATCTGCATTAGCAGTAGGTTGGTCAAACTGAGAATATCTTAATTTAGTTTTTAATTTATCAAAAGTATACCCAGCACCTATTTGCCAAGAATCTGTTCCTGCTTTAAATGCATTTGCTCCTGCTGTTTTTGTAGTTGCAGTATATTGTGCATATGCTCCCTGTCCTAAACCTCTTACAACATCTCCATCATCATCTGTAGACGTATATCCAGCAAAAAGATTTATATCTTGGATTTTTGCTCCTATCTTTAAACCATACATTGAAGAATCTTGTGAAGTTGATGCATCATAATTTGTATCATAATATTGTGCGGCTACATATGCTGGCCCAAAATTATATTTTGCATCTACATATATTAAATCTGCAATATCAACAGCATCAGCATATTGGAACTGAGCAGTTAAATTTGGAATAGATGTATTTTTAATATAAATAGTATTAATACCATCTGTACCAATTTTTTCAAACTCACCTGGTCCACCATTTGCACTAGCATTTGTAGATGTAAAAGGTGCAGTTGTTGTAAAATCTGTTCTTTGTTGATATTTAGTAACTTTTCCAGCAACAATTGTAGTATTAGGAATATCTGTGTTTGCTAAAAGATAAGCTTCAAAAGACTCTTTGATTAGTCTTGATCCAGAACCTGCTAATAAAGGTGTTTTAACAAATTGTCTACCACCTTTAAATGTTGTATTATTTAAATTATATTGAAAATATGCTTCTGATAATACAGAACCTTGTGCATCCATTGTAGATTTTGTAACTGAACTATCATCATCTATTGAAGTAACATGTGATGTTTGAAATGTTCCACCTAATTTGATTCCTTTATAAGAATCTGTAACATAATTAAAACTTCCTCCATTTGCCCATATTGAACTATCCTTTTTTGAGGGTGAATCAAAAGTTTGTGCATAATAAAATGATTTTAACTCTCCTTTAAACTTACCATTAGTAAATGCCTCAGAGATTGACTCTGCTGCAAACAAAGATGAACTACTAATTGCTATAGAAGCAATTAAACTAATTTTTGCGAATTTTTTCATATTTTTTCCTTTATGTGTTTTCCATTTATGGAATAAACTAAAGAACTTTAACAAACTAAAATGTAGTGAAAATGTAGTTGTTTACATATTGCTTCCATATTAAGAAGTTAGAATCCAAATGAATTTATATCTAATAAAAGGAGTTGTCTTGAAAATATTACTATTAGAAGATGACATAATATTTTCAGAAATAATAGAAGAGTATTTGAATTTTTTAGCGTATAGTGTTGAAACAGTTTTTGATTTAGAATCTGCAGAAGATTTACTGTATAACAATAAATATGATCTTTTAATTCTTGACATAAACATCCCAGGGGGAAATGGATTAGATTTATTAGAAAATTTTAGAAGCCTTGGATTTAAAACCCCTTCAATAATAATCACTTCATTTACAAATATAAATGAAATAGAAAGAGCGTATAATGTTGGTTGTGATGATTATCTAAAAAAACCTTTTGAACTTAAAGAGCTTAAAGCAAGAATTAATTATCTTGAAAATATTCATAAAATAAATTTTAAAGGACAAATAAAAATTGATAAAGACTTGATATTTGATTCATATAATATGAATATAAGAAAAAAAGATATTACAGTTAGAATTGCAAAAAAAGAAGCTGAAATTCTTAGATTTTTTTTATTAAATAAAAATAGAGTCATCTCAATCGATGAGTTAATTATTAATATATGGGAATATGGTGAAGAACCTTCAATAGCTACTATTAGAACATATATTAAAAATATAAGAAAAGTTCTAGAGAAAAATATTATTGAAACAATAAAAAATGTAGGTTACAAATTTAACACTACATATTAAATACATTTTAAACAGATACACTTCTTTTGTCGAAGTAAAAACTCTCCTAGGGTTTCGAAATTAATAAAGCGCGAACTTTACTTTAAAATACTTCGACATGTTTCCACATTCTTTCCTCACTAGCTAAATATAATTTCTCATAAAAAAGAAAGGGCAACTTATGTTTGAATATATGAATATGAATATGACTATGTTTCATGGAATAGGAATGTTAATCTTTTGGATTATTGTTTTCTTTTTAATTTTTTCAATTTTTTCAAAAGATAAAGAAAATTCAAGAGAAACACCTTTAGATATTTTAAAAAAAAGGTTAGCTAAAGGTGAGATATCAAGAGAAGAGTATTCTAAGTTGAAAGACTCTTTATTAAATTAAAAGGTAAGTATTATGAAAAATTATTTAATACCAATAGGCCTATTAGTTTTGGGTATTACTATTTATAGCTTTGACTTTAATAAAGATAAAGTTGATGGAAGATGGTATTCAAAAGAACAAGTTTCTTTAGGGAAAGAAGTATTCTTAAAAAACTGTGCTTCTTGTCATGGAGAAAAAGCTGAGAAGACTGTTGAGTGGAGAAAAACATTAGCAGATGGTTCATATCCTCCTCCACCTTTAAATGACAAAGCGCATGCATGGCATCATCCCAAATGGCAACTTATGCAAATAATAGATAATGGCGGAGCTGCATATGGTGGTAAAATGCCTGGATTTAAGGATACACTTACAAATACTGAAAAAGAAGCAACAATAGCTTATTTTCAGACTTTTTGGGGTGATGAATTTTATAACCTTTGGAAAGATAAAAGAAAAGGACTTGAGGATAAAAAATGAAAGTATTATTACTAGAAGATGATGAGTTACTAAATGAAATAATTGAAGAGTATTTAATATCATTAAACTATAGTGTTGTTACAATTTATGACGGACAAGAAGCTTTAGAACGTATCTATGAGGAGTCTTTTCAACTTCTTCTATTAGATGTAAATGTTCCATCATTGACTGGATTCGATTTATTAAGAACACTAAAAGAAAATAAGATAGATATCCCAACTATTTTTATTACATCTTTATATACAGCAAGAGATGTAGAAGATGGTTTTAATGCAGGGGCTGATGACTATATTAAAAAACCTTTTCAATTAAGTGAATTAAAAGTGAGACTAAATAATATCAAAAGATTAAGAAATATAGATGCAGCAGGAATAGTTAAAATAAATGAAAACATAGAATATAATTTTGATTCTAAATTAATAACTGTTGATGAAAAAACATATACTCTTTCAAAAATAGAATCAAAAGTTTTAGAATTTTTTATTAAAAATAAAGATAAAGCTATTTCAATAGAAGAGATATCTTTAAACAATTGGGTATATGATGAAATGCCAACTGCAACTACTATTAGAACATATATTAAAAATTTAAGAAAGATGTTAGGGAAAGATATGATTATTACAATAAAAGGTATTGGTTATAAACTAAACACCTAAAAAACAACTATAAAGAATAAGTTTTTAACAACTTAAAGGCTTTTTCTTTTAATTAATACTTACAAAAAGCTCCTTATTCAGATAAAACATCTAAATAAACTATACAAAAAATGATGTAAATAATTCTATCAAGTGTTTAGAATTAGATATCAAAAATATAATTATCAAAAATCTTGTTTTATTAAAAAAGTGGGAGAAAGACTACTTTATAAACATGATGAATTATTCATCATATTTATAAAAGAGAAACTATAAAACTTTTTTTAGTTTGTTGAATTCATCAATAGTTATATCCCCTGTAGCTAATCGATTTTCTAAAATACTCCGTACACTCTCTTTTTTACTATCAAATAAATAAAAAGTAGTCATTATTAGTATGAACCAACCAAACATCATTATCCAATGATGCATTTCATATGAATTAATATAATCTAACATAATATATCCTTTGTTTTTTGTTATGTTGTATTATAAAACTTTTATATGTAGTGTATATGCAATATATGGGGAGTGTATGTGGAATTTTATAAGCTTAATTTTTTAATTAAATTTAATTTCTGGCATAAAAAAACCTCCAAGATTAATTATCTTGAAGGTTTAAAAAAGAAGAAGGAGAGAGATTATTTTAACAACTTTTTCTTGGCCCATCAACATCCTCTTCTGGGAAAAGAGCACATACTGTTTCAGCATTTATTGAAGATTTTGCTGCTGTATATACTACTGAAGATTGGTTATCTTGAACTCTATCCAACAAATAATCTGGTGTATCATTATCCTCTAATGGGTATAAAGCTAATAATGTATCTTTTGATACTGAGGCTTTTGCTAATTTATTAGTTACCTTTGAATCAATGTCATGATTATTACTTAAAATATAATCTGGAGTATCATTATCCTCTAGTGGGTATAAAGCACTAATTGTATCACTCGCCATTAATGAACTACTTGCCATTAAACCTAAACCTAAAACTATTTGTGTTAACCTTTTCATAATATATCCTTTGTTTTTTGTTATGTTGTATTATAAAACTTTTATATGGAGTGAATATGCAATATATGGGGAGTGTATGTGGAATTTTATAATCTTATTTTTTTAATATAAATTAAAATATAGGCATAAAAAAACCTCCAAGATTCTTATCTTGAAGGTTTTAAAAAGGAGAGATGAAATAAATCATCTCTAAATGAAAAATTATATGATTATACTAGTCCTATGTGGAAGGAATATGGAAAAATATTTATAATCTTTTAACTTTAAGTCTTAATGAATTTAAAACAACAGTTACAGAGCTAAAACTCATTGCAATTCCTGCATACATAGGACTAAGCATTACTCCAAAGAAAGGAAATAATACTCCAGCTGCAAGTGGTATTCCTAGAATATTATAAGCAAAAGCCCAAAATAGATTTTGTTTAACTATTCTCATACTCTCAACTGATAAGTTAATACTTTTTATTACAGATTTTAGTTCATTATTTATAAGTACTATATCACCTGCATCTTTACTAATATCTGATCCTGAATTTAATGTTATTCCTATATCTGCTTGCTTTATAGAAGGTGCATCATTTATACCATCCCCTATAAACATTACCTTTGATTCTTTTTGTAATTCTTTTATAACATCATATTTTTCAGTTGGAATCACTTGGGCATATACTTTTTCAATATTTAATTTCTGAGCAACTTTTGAGGCAGTAATTTTATTATCACCTGTTAATAAAATGGGTGTAATATTCATACCTTTTAGATTTTCAATAACTTCTTTTGCATCTTCTTTTATCTCGTCTTCTAAAGAAAAAGAACCAATAGTTTTTTTACCAATGGATACTAATATTAACCCATTTGATTTTTCAAGCTCTTTTTCATAGAAATCTAAATGTTCTGCTAAAATTGTAATATTATTATCTTCTAAAAGTTTTTTATTTCCTAGTATAAACTCTTGTTCTTCAAATATAGCCTTTATTCCATGGCCTGGAATTATCTCTACTTTATCTATTTGTTCATTACAAGTAATTTTTTGATTTTCTACGAATGAAACAATCGCTTTTGAAATAGGATGTTCACTTAAGTTTTCAATATAGCCTATAGTTTTAAAATATTTCTTTTCTATATCAGTTTTAGTAACTTTTATATTTCCTTTAGTAAGAGTTCCAGTTTTATCAAATACTGCGTATTTGATATCTTTTATCTGCTCAAGAACTTCTGGGTTTTTAATTAATATTCCCTCTTTTGCCCCACGGCTTACTGAACTTACTATTGCAATTGGAGTAGCTAAACCTAAAGCACAAGGACAAGAGATAATTAGAACACTAATACTTGCAATAATTGCATTTTGAAAATCTCCAATAACAATTCCCCACACTAAAAAAGTAAGTATAGAAATAATAATTACAGTTGGAACAAAAATATTTGCTATTTTATCTGCAAACCTACTTATTGGTATTTGTTTACTTTGTGCAGATTTTAAAAGAGTGATAATTTTAGAAAGAGTGGTGTCACTTGACTCTTTTAAAACCTTTATCGTAATCACTCCATTTGTGTTTAAAGTTCCAGATAAAACTTCATCATTAGTTTTTTTAAATAGAGGTAGAGATTCTCCTGTAATCATTGAGGTATCTATATCCGCATTTCCATCTATTATAACTCCATCAGCGGGTATCTTTTCTCCTGTTTTTACTAAAACTTTATTTCCTATTTTTAATAAATTAGCTTGAATAATTTCAATTGAATTATCTTCTTTAACTAGATTTGCATTTTGAGGAGCTAAAGATATTAGTTTCTTTAAAAAATCACCTGCTTTTTGTTTTGAATTCTCTTCTAAATATCTTCCTAAAAGCATAAAAGTAATAATAACTGCTGCCCCGTCAAAATACATAAATCTTAAATTTTCAGGAAATAAAAATGGAAAAAATAGAACTGTACTAGAGTAAAAATATGCAGCACTAGTACCTAAAGCTACTAAAACATTCATATCATAGTTTTTATTTATAATAGCCTTAAAGGCTAAGTTATAAAATCTAGCACCACAATAGAATTGAACAATTGAAGCTAAGATAAAGATTGCATAAGTTTTTATTGAGATATCCAAAAGATTAGAAAAAGCAAAAATAAAAATAGTTATAGCAAGAGTCATAGATATAAAAAAAAGTTTTTTTATTTTAGCAAAAGTTTTTTTCTCTTGTTCTTCTAAATGTTTTATATCTTCTTCTACTTTATATCCTAGTTTTTCAATGTTTTGAATAAGTTTGTCTTTAGAGTATAGTTGTTTATCAATTTCAAATAAACCTTCATGGGCTGCAAAACTAACTTTTGTATTAATAATACCTTTTTGCTTATTTAAGAACTTCTCAATTCCATTTGAACAATTAACACAAGTCATTCCTGAAATATTCAGGTTTATTTTTTCAGTTGACATTTTAAACTTCTTTCTCTTTTAATAATAGGGTTAATATCTCCCTTACATACTCATCTTTTATATAATAAAATGACATTTTTTTCTCTTTATTAAAATCTACAATTCCATATTTTCTTAGAGCTTTAAGTTGATGAGAAACATGAGATTGAGGTAGATTTAAAACATTAACCATCTCCCCGACACAAATTTCATAATCCATTAGAGCATACAGAATTTTAAGTCTTGTTGGATCACTCATTGCTTTTGTTACATTAGATATGTTTTTAAGTAAATCATCATTTGGCAAAGCTTCTTTTATATCAGTAATAAAACTTACGCCTTCACAACAAGAACGGATTAGTTTTGTTTGATTTTCCATTTTAGTCTTCTATAATGTTAAATCCAAGCTCTTCCATCTCTTTTTTAAATTCAGATTCTTGAACTTCATTTGTTATTTCAACCATAACTTCTTTTGGACTTGTTTCTAAATTAACTTCAATTTCTCCAAATGACTCTTCAAGTGAAACTTTTATTAAGTTTGCACAGCTTCCACAAGCTATATTTTGAGCTTTAAATGTTTTTTTCATAATAGTTCCTTTTATATGATAAATTTATCATATGAATATATTATCATATAAAAGAAGGGTTTGTCAAGTTTTTATTTACTTCTCTCCTAATAGTTCTATTGCATTTTTAGTCCATTCAATCATAGATTCTTTATCTTTTTTAGATAGTTTGGAATCCCAATGAGCTACTATATATCTAAGTGGAGGCATTCCACCTTTTTGTCCTATTTTATTTAAGCTTTTTAAATCATTTATTGGTGTTTCATGGGATATAAAAGGAAAGTCTTTACTAAAATCAATATGCTTTTTAGCCTCTTTTATATCTTTATCTATCATATTTTTTACCCCTGGAATTTTATAGTAGAAAGGATAGTTTGTAGTACTGGAATGACAATTAAAACATTTTGCTTCAAATATAGGTTTTATATTTTCAAGATACTCTTCATTTATCTTTTTATATTTATTTTGAAGTACTGTCTCTTTTTCTTTTAAGGCTTTTTTTATTTCTAAACTTTTTTCCGAATTATCATTTACCGATGGTTCTTTTTTTTGAACTACTTTTTTTTCATTATTATCATGTTTTTCAGTTCCATGTGAAAATCCTGATATTGCAAATATACTTAAAAGAAGTGTTGATAATAATAATTTTGTTTTCATAACGAGCTCCTTTTATTTTTTAACTATAAATTGTCCCATCATACCTGCATCTTCATGTTCTAATATATGACAGTGATACATATATGGGTATTTCTTTGTTGACTCATATTCAAACTTGATTGCAATATCTACAGTTTCATTGCTAAGTAATAATACAGTATCTTTAAGTCCTGACTCATTTAGGTATGGTTTATTACCATTTCTTGATATGATCTTAAAACTACAACCATGTATATGAAATGGATGTGGCATTCTTTGTGGGTTTTTTATTCTCCAAATTTCAGTCTTTCCAAGTGGTACAACTTCATCGATTCTTTTCATATCCATTTGTTTACCATTTATTGCAAGCCATCCAGGTCTTATATTTAATTCAAATTCTCTAACATTTGATTCTATTATATTTTTGTATTCATTAATAGTAGTAAGTTTTTTTGGAATTTCATATTTTTGTGATTTCTCATCTTTTACAAAAATTTTAAGAAGAGGTTTTCCTCCTAATTCATCTCCAAATAGTATTCCTTTTCCAGCAAGATCTGATAAATCAACTAATATCTCTGCTCTCTCCCCTGGACTTAAAAGTAAAGTTGTCATTTTTACTGGTTTTGGTAAAAAACTTGAATCACCTGCTATTTGATAAAATGCTCTTTTATCATTAAACATAAATCTATAAATTCTTGCATTAGAACCATTTAATATTCTAAATCTTATATTTTTTGCAGATACTTTAACATATGGGTCAACGATACCATTAATAAGTGAAAAATTTCCAGTAACTCCCATCATTGTATCATGCATTGATTGTTTATATAAAAATTGACCTTGAGTATCAAAACGTCTATCTTGAACTACTAAAGGAATATCATCAATACCATAGTTTTTTGGAATATCTAAATTTAAAGAATCTTCATCATCAATTATAAACAGACCAGATATTCCTTTGAAAACTTGTTCTCCTGTTTTTTCATGAGTATGTGGATGATACCAACACATTGATGATCTTTGATTTATTTGAAATTTTGTAGTCCAGGTATCATTTGGATGAATTGACCTATTTGGACCTCCATCATTTTTCCCAAGAACTTTTAGTCCATGCCAATGAATAACAGTCTCTTCTTTTAAAGAGTTTTTTACATTCATTTTTAAAGTGTCATTTTTATTGACTCTAATAGTTGGTCCTAAAAAATCTATATTTACTCCATAGGTTTTTGTTTTTGAACCATTTAGAAACTCAACTATTCCTTCTTGTACATTTAAATTATATTCTTTAGTTCCATCTTTTAATAGTTTAGGTTTTAAGATTGGTGGAATTGCAAGAGGTTTTGAAAAACTTGGAAAAACCGAAATCTTTTGTTTTGTATTATCTGCGTTTAAAAATGTACTCCAAGAAGTAATTAGTCCTAGTTTTACAAAGTCTCTTCTTTTCATTTGCAATTTCTCTATTTAATGTTTTTCATAAATTTCTGTTGTTCCATCTTTTTTAATAGCTAAAATATTATAAGGATCTTTTTTATTTCCCATTTCCATTCCTGGACTTCCAACTACCATTCCAGGAACTGTGAGTCCTTTTACATCTTTTGGTTTATCAGTAAGTAATCTTTTTATAGCAGAGTAATCTACATGCCCCTCAATAACATAGCCATCAATTAAGGCTGTATGACAAGATGAAGTCCCTGCTGTAATTCCATTTTGTTGTTTGATATCATTAATATCATTTTTTACAATAGTATTTATTTTAAAGCCTTCTTTCTTCATAGCCTTAACCCACTCTCCACAACAACCACAATAAGGTGTTTTATAAACAGTCATCTCTTTTGCCATTTGAGCATAACTTAAAGTTGCCGCAACAAGTGTTAAAAATAGTGTTTTCTTCATTTTATTCCTTTTATAAGTTTTTAATATAATTTACTAAAATAGATATTTTATCATCAGGTATATTTTTCATTTGTTGTTTCATTATTGGACCATAACCATAAATATCAATAGTTCCTTTTTTATACTCTTTTAATCTGATGCTTAAAGTATTAATATCCATATCTTTTATTGCAGGTACAAGATCAACATATGTTTTTTCTGCTTTTATTCCATGACAAAACTTACATGAGTTATATAATACAGGTCCTTCTTCCATAGAAAAAAGAGATGAAACAAAAAATAAAGAAAATATATAAAACTTCATAAGCTACCTTATATTTTAAATTGATGAATTATGACATTTATGTGTGGAAGGAATATGGAAAACTATTTACTAATAATTACTTTTTATTTTTTAAGAATAAAAAATTGATACAAAGATGAGTTTTAAAATTAGTTCAACAACCTGTAGGTTTTGAAACATTTACTAAGCTTCAAACTAAATTATTGAATTATAATAAAATGTTAATGACTATTGGCTACTGACACAAAACTCTGAACGGTTTCTAATTTATCTTTAGAAATACTAACTTTTTTATCATAAAGCTTTTTATTGTTTTTTTTGCATCTTTTCTATCATTTGTTCTTTTAGTTCTTGAAGTTTTTGTTCTTGTGTAACTGAACCAGCAATAATTCCTGCAGATAATAGTAAGATAAAAATAGCAGCTAGTAAACTAAAAATGTGAGATAATATTTTCCCTTTTTGTTTTTTATTAGCTAAATACTTATATAGAAGTACCCAAACTAAGATGAATAATATAAATGGTATAACTTTCATTTATTCCCTTTTTTTGTGAATTATAGCAATTATATTTACAATAATAAATATAAT
>Ga0193963_1000643_pt1 | contig 18046 bp, 16 predicted proteins | sample FB_6_MG_FD_140359 | JGI IMG/M metagenome (GOLD analysis project Ga0193963, IMG submission 140359) | Microbial mat bacterial communities from the Broadkill River, Lewes, Delaware, United States - FB_6_MG | ecosystem: Environmental > Aquatic > Freshwater > River > Microbial mats | place: USA...
AATTTGATCTTTTTCTTACTTTAGCTTTTTCTACTAAAGGTTTTCTTCCTTTTCTTCTTTTTGCAAATATTTCTAAAATTTGTTCTGCTTCAGCAAAAGGAACATTCATAAATGAGAAATTTTCATAAACTTCGACATTTTTTATTTTAGCGCTAGATACTCTTGATTCTTTAACTACTAAATCAACTATTTTTTTAGGTGTCATCTTATCTTCTTTTCCTAAAGCAATAAATAATCTAGTTTTTCCTGTATTATCTACTGTTGCTTCTTGAATTTCATTGTAATTTGAACTATCTAAAACATCTTCATAATTTAATTTTAATACTGCTGCTAGAACTTCTTCAGGCGTACCTTCTTTTAATAATTCTACAGCCATATCTTTAAAATCAGCCATTTCATTTTCTTTTAAGTTTTCTATAACATTTTCTTTTATTCTATGTTTTCTAGAAACAATTACATCTTTAATTCCTGGTAATTTTTCTTTTCTTATTTCTGTTTTAGTAACCTTTTTAATTTGAAGTAATCTTTTATATTCTGAAGGTGTTATAAAAGTAATTGCAGTTCCTTCTTTTCCTGCTCTTCCTGTTCTTCCTATTCTATGAACATAACTTTCTGCTTCTTGAGGAACTGAATAATTCACTACATGTGTTAAATCATTAACATCTATTCCTCTAGCTGCAACGTCTGTAGCAACTAATATTGTTATATTTTTCTTTTTAAATCTTTTTAATGTTTTTTCTCTATAGTTTTGAGTTATATCTCCATGAAGTTCTCCAGCATCATAACCTCTATCATTTAATTTCCCTGTAACTTCATTTACATCATTCTTTGTTCTACAAAATACTATTCCATAAAATTCAGATTCTAAATCAATTATTCTGCATAGTGCTTCAAATTTATCTTTTTGTTTTACTTCAAAATATATTTGATCTGTCAAGTTTGTTGTTAATTCCTTTGCTTTAACTTTTAAAACTTCATAATCTTTTCTCATATGCTTTTCAGCTATTTTTAAAATTTCTTTTGGCATTGTAGCTGAGAAAAACAACATTCTTTTTTCTGGTTTAGTATAACTTAAAATTTGCTCTATGTCGTCTATAAATCCCATGTTAAGCATTTCATCTGCCTCATCAAGAATAAAGTAATCAATACTATCTAATTTTAATATCTTTCTTTTTATAAGATCGATTACTCTTCCAGGAGTACCTACAACTATATCTACACCTTTTCTTATTTGTCTTATTTGTTGATCAATTGCTTGCCCACCATATACTGGTAAAACTTTAACTTTTCTTCCTATCGCAAAAGAATTTGTTTCTTCTGCAACTTGAATAGCTAGTTCTCTAGTTGGAGCAAGTATTATGGCTCTAACTGATCCATTACTTTTTTCTATTTGTTCTAGTATTGGTAATGCAAAAGCAGCTGTTTTACCTGTTCCTGTTTGAGCCTGACCTATAACATCCTTTTCTCCCTTTAATAATACTGGTATAGTTAATGCTTGTATCGGGCTAGGTTCTTCGAACCCCTTTTTTGATAAAGCTTTAATTGTCTTATCTCCCAATCCAAGCTCTCTAAATTTTTCTAATTTGTTCATTCGTCACTTCCTTAAATATATTTTAATTTTTTATTCACAGTTTAGTCTTTAACTTAATAAGTATATCATATATCATACAAAATGTATATTATTTTTAACAATACAATTAATATAAAAAGTAAAGCAACCAATAAAAATATTGATTGCTCATAAATCTTACACTAACTTTTTTTTAATTCTATTTTAGTTATTAAAAGCCTCTTCTCTTTCTTGTTCTATTTCTTCTGCGGATTTAGGCATTGTCTCCCCCAATCTTATTCCACCATTTTTAGTAACTAAAAAATCTCCTTCATATCTCATTCCACCAAAATCCATATATTTTTCTAGCTCTAAATAATTTATATTTTCTAAAAATTTATTTTCATTTCTCCATTTTTTTATCAATTCTGGGATAAAATATATTCCAGGTTCTACAGTAAAAACAAACCCATCTTCTAATTCTCTACCCAATCTTAAAGAAGATAATCCAAATTGTTCACTTTTTGCTTGTCCATTATATCCCACAATTACCTCTCCAAAATTTTCCATATCATGAACATCTAATCCCATCATATGTCCTAAACCATGAGGCATAAATAAAGCATGTACTCCTTTTAAAACTATCTCATCCACTGCTCCTTTTAAAATTTTCATGTCTTTTAACCCTTTGGCTAGCACCCTAGAAACTTCCAAATGAACTTCTTTATATGTTATTCCCGGAGCAATTAATTCTTCTGCTCTATTAAACATTTTTATTAAAATATTATAAACTTCTTTTTGTCTTTCATTAAATTTTCCAGATACAGGAATTGTTGTTGTCATATCTCCACAATATCCATTATTCAATCTTGCTCCTGCATCTATTAATAATAAATCTCCTTCTCTCAATGTGTTTTCATAAGAATTATTATGTAAAATTTGACCATTTTTAGTGCATATACTTGGAAAAGACAATAAACAATTTTTACTTTTTGCTATATTTTCTAATAATGCAGCAACTTCATATTCTTTCATTCCTGGTTTAACTTTCCTCATTGCCTCTAAATGCATTTTTCTTGTTATATTAACTGCTTTTTCGATTTCTTTAACTTCCTCTGGAGATTTTAAATTTCTTTGTTTTGCTACAGCATAACAAAGTTCCTCAGAAGCATATATGTTTATAGTTTTAGCTGTTACTCCAAAACATTCTCCTATTTCTATTTTTATTGATGGATTATATATAGGTACAAACCTTACTGGTAATCTTTTATCTAAAGTAGCTTGTATATAATTGGATAAATAACTAAGGGGTCTCAGATTTTCAATCCCAACTTCTTCACACTGATCTTTTAATTTTTCTTGAGGTCCCATCCAAATAACATCTTCCATTGTTATTTCATCTCCAAAAATATATTCCTCATCATTATCTATATCTATAATTCCAAAAAGATTTTCTCTATTTAAACCAAAATAATATAAAAAAGTAGAATCTTGTATAAATCTAAAATTATTATCTTTAAAATTCATAGGTAAAAGCGTATTCCCACAAATTAATATCAATCCCTTTTCAAATTCTTGTTTTAATGCCATTCTTCTTTTTTCATAAGTATCTCTTGAAAACATAATTTCACCTCTTCAGTCTTTATTTTATAATAAATTATATTATTTAAATAAAGAAAAATCAATTTTTTTAATTTTTTTTAATTTTTTTTAATTTTTTTATTGACATAATTTCTAAAATCTAGTATACTTATATTCGTTGAAACAACAAATGCCTGGGTGGCGGAACAGGTAGACGCACGGGACTTAAAATCCCGTGGTATCTTGATACCGTGCCGGTTCGATTCCGGCCCTAGGCACCATTTAAAAATATTTAAGGAGATTTTATTCTCCTTTTTTTTATATTTATATTTTTTATATTTATATATAGGAGGATTTATGTTTTTAGAAAAAATTGGAATTATTGGAGCTTTAGATGCTGAAATAGATATTTTGCTTAGCTCTATGAAAAATAAAAAAGAAATAAAAATAGGTAGAACTATTTTTTATGAAGGACAACTTTCTGAGAAAAATGTAGTTATTTTTAAATGTGGTGTTGGAAAAGTTAATGCTGCTATTGGAGCTAATACTGCTATTTTAAAATTTAATGTTTCTAAAATTATTTTTACAGGAATAGCTGGAGCAATAGATAACTCTCTTAACATTTTAGATTTAGTTATTTCTACTGACCTAGTTCAACATGATTTTGATCTTACTGGTTTTGGATGCCCTTTAGGACTAATTGATGGAGAAAAATCTATAAAATTTAAAGCTGATGAAAAATTAGTTACAACTGCTAAAAATTCTGCCATTAAAATTTTAGGAAAAAACAAAGTTTTCCTTGGAACTATTGCCACTGGTGATCAATTTGTAGCTAATAAAAAACAAGTTAATTTTATTGGAGAAACTTTTGGAGCTAAAGCAACTGAGATGGAAGGAGCTGCTGTGGCACAAGTTTCTCTTAACTATAATATTCCTTTTGTTGTATTAAGAGCTATGTCTGATAAAGCTGATGGCTCTGCTCATATGGATTATAATGAATTTAAACCTGTTGCTGCTGATCATTCTGCTAAAATTGTTATTGATATGCTTAAACATATATAAATATACTTTTTAAAAAACTAGAGTCTTAAAATAAAGCTCTAGTTTTTTTTATTTTCTTAAATGTAATACTTATTGAAAAGTAACATTAATGATGATAGAATAATACTATATATTTTTTAGGAGGGACAATTTGAAAGGAATAATACTAGCAGGAGGATCTGGAACTAGACTTTATCCATTAACAATGGTAACTTCTAAGCAGCTTTTACCTGTATACGATAAGCCCATGATTTTTTATCCTTTATCTACACTTATGTTGGCTGGAATAAAGGATATTTTAATAATATCAACACCCCAAGATTTACCTAATTTTAAAAGACTATTAGGTGATGGATCTAGTTATGGAATAAATTTAAGTTACGCTGAGCAACCTAGCCCTGATGGTCTTGCTCAAGCTTTTCTAATAGGAGAAGATTTTATTGGAGGAGATTCTTGTGCAATGATACTTGGAGATAATATTTTTTACGGAGCAGGACTTAGTAATCACTTAAAAAAAGCAAGCTCAAATAAAAATGGAGCTACAATCTTTGGATATTATGTAAATGATCCAGAAAGATTTGGAATTGTTGAATTTGATAAAAATGGAAAAGCTATATCAATAGAGGAAAAACCAGAAGATCCTAAATCTAATTATTGTGTTACAGGTTTATATTTTTATGATAATAGAGTTGTTGAATTTGCTAAAAAGGTTAAACCTTCTAAAAGAGGAGAACTTGAAATTACTGATTTAAATAAAATGTATTTAGAAGATAATTCTCTTAATGTGGTTACTTTAGGAAGAGGATATGCATGGCTTGATACGGGAACTGTAGATTCTTTATCTGATGCTAGTGAATTTGTTAAAGTTATTGAAAATAGACAGGGTATTCAAATATCTGCTCTTGAAGAAATTGCCTATATTAATAATTGGATAACAAAGGATGAACTGTTAACTGCAGCTAATCTTTATGGAAAATCTACTTATGGGCAATATTTAAAAAAAGTTGCTCTAGGAAAAATCAAATATTAATCTACGGAGGAAAGCTTAAATGAAAGTTATAAAAACTAATATAGAAGATCTTTTTATTATAGAGCCTAAAGTTTTTGGAGATAATAGAGGATGGTTTATGGAATCATGGTCGCAAAAAAAAATGGAAGAAGCAGGACTTCATTATAATTTTGTTCAAGATAATCATTCATTTTCATCTGTCAAAGGAACTCTTAGAGGACTTCATTTTCAAAAAGGAAAACATTCACAAGCTAAACTTGTAAGATGCTCTAAAGGAGCTGTTTTAGATGTGGCTGTTGATTTAAGAGAAGGTTCTCCAACATATAAAAAATGGTTCAGTGTAGAACTTTCTGCTGAAAACAAAAAACAATTTTTAATCCCTAGAGGATTTGCTCATGGTTTTTTAACTTTAACTGATGAAGTTGAATTTCTTTATAAAGCAGATAATTACTACAATTACGAATCAGACAGAAATATAATTTGGAATGATAAAGAAATTAATGTGAATTGGGAAATAGAAGAACCCATTCTTTCTGAAAAAGATGCAAAGGCTTCAAAACTTTGTGATTCTGATGTAAATTTCATATACAACAAAATAAAATAAAGGGAGAATATTTATGAAAATAATTGTAACTGGTGGAGCAGGATTTATAGGCGGAAATTTTGTTCACTATATGTTAAACAAATATAATGATTATAAAATAATATGCTTAGATAAATTAACTTATGCTGGAAATCTAGCCACTTTAGAAAATGTTATGAACAATTCTAATTTTAAATTTATACAAGGGGATATTGCAGACAGAGGTTTTATTTATAATCTTTTTGAAAAAGAAAAACCAGATATGATTGTAAATTTTGCTGCAGAAAGTCATGTGGATAGATCTATTGAAGATCCTGAAATTTTCTTAAAAACTAATATTTTAGGAACAGGAGTTTTACTTGATGCTTGTAAAAAATACGGGATAGAAAGATATCATCAAGTTTCAACTGATGAAGTTTATGGAGATTTACCTTTAGATAGGCCTGATTTATTTTTCACAGAAGAAACACCAATTCATACTTCAAGTCCATATTCAGCTTCAAAAGCTTCAGCAGATTTATTGGTACAATCATACTATAGAACTTTTAAAATTCCTGTAACAATTTCAAGATGTTCTAATAACTATGGGCCTTATCATTTTCCAGAAAAATTAATTCCATTAATGATTGCAAACGCTTTAAATGATAAAGAATTACCTGTGTATGGGAAAGGTGAAAATGTAAGAGACTGGCTTTATGTTGAAGATCATTGTAGAGCTATAGATATGATAATTCATAATGGAAAAATAGGTGAAGTTTATAATATTGGTGGTCATAACGAAAGAACAAATTTAGAAGTGGTTAAAACAATCATAAATACCCTAGAAAAATCTGAATCTTTAATTAAATATGTAACAGATAGACCAGGTCATGATATGAGATATGCAATTGATCCTACAAAAATAAAAAATGAATTAGGTTGGGAGCCCCTTACATTATTTGATGAAGGAATACAAAAAACTATTAAATGGTATTTAGAAAATAAAGATTGGTGGGAAAATATTATAAGTGGTGAATACAAAAATTATTATAAGAAAATGTATGAATAAATGCTGAATAAAATATATTAGGAGGTATTATTATGATTGGAGCTTTTTTTGATATTGACGGTACAATTTATAGAAACTCACTTTTAACTGAACATTTTAAAAAAATGATTAAATATGAACTTTTAGATTATAAAATTTATGATGAGAACGTTAAAAAGACTTATACTTTATGGTCTGAAAGAATGGGAGACTACGATAACTATCTTTTAGATTTGACTAAAGTATATGTTGAAGCTATTAAAGGATTTTCTGTTAAAGATAATGATTTCATTTCAGATCAAGTTATGAAATTAAAAGGAAATAGAGTATATAAATATACAAGAGATCGAATTAAATGGCATAAAGAACAAGGACATAAAGTTATTTTTATATCTGGAAGTCCTGATTTTTTAGTTAAACGTATGGCTGAAAAATGGAAAGCTGATGATTATTGTGGATCTACTTATTTTGTAAAAAATGGAGTTTTTTCAGGAGAAATTGGTCCTATGTGGGATTCTGTTCATAAAATTCAAGCTTTGAATAAATTTTGTGAACAATATGATATTGATTTAAATAAAAGTTTTGCTTATGGAGATACATCAGGAGATTATACTATGCTAAACTCTGTTGGAAATCCTATAACTATCAATCCATCTAAAGAATTCTTCAAGCAATTAAAAGCTGATAAAAAATTGTCTAAAATAACGCAAATTATTGTAGAAAGAAAAGATGTTATTTATAAATTAGATTTAAATACAGAAATTATAGATTAAATATCTAGGAGGATAATTATGAATGAGTTTAAATTTTTAAAACCAACTAAAATGATCCATCCAAATAATGGAATGACTTTAGAATTTTTAAATAAACAAGATGCTATTGCTGCTTTAATTATTTCAAATGACGGAAAAAAAGGTTATTTTGTAAGTCAATTTAGACCTGGTACCAACAATATTTCAACTGAAGTAGTAGCTGGACTAATTGATCCTGGAGAGATTCCTAAAGATGCTCTTTATCGAGAGGTTGAGGAAGAAAGTGGCTTTTATAAAGAAGACTATGAAATTATTTTTCAAGATGATAAACCTCTAGCTATTTCCCCAGGCTATACCACTGAAAAACTAAATCTTTATATTTTAAAAATAAAAGATAATAATATAAAACAAAAGCCTTTAAATTTAGACGAAGATGAAGAATTAGTAGGAGAATGGCTAGATTTAAATCTAGCTCTTTCTAAATCTAGCGATTTTAAAACTTACTATCTAATTAGAATTTATGAACTTTTAAGGTTAAAGAATGATGAAGCCTAAAATAATAATAACAAGAAAAAACATTAAAAATTTAATACTAAAAATAAAAGGAGATGGAAATATATATATTTCTTCTCCAATTTTTTTAAGAGATGAATATATTTATAATTTTATTTCAAAAAAACAAAATTGGATAGATAAAAAACTAAAAGAAAATAAAAAAAAATCTAAAATAATCCCTTATTCTTATTGTAATAATTGTCAAATTCTCTATTTAGGATCTCCGTATTTTCTTAAGTTAAAATTAAGTTCTCAATATAAAGTCTATTTTTCAAATAATTTTTTGATTGTAGAAACTCCTGAACCAAACAATTCTTCATTAACTAAAAATATTTTAAATTCTTGGTATCAAGAACAAGGAAAAATTCTATTTCAAAAAATTTTAGTTAAATATTTAACTCTTACAAATAAAAAAATCACAAAATTTAACATTAAAACTTTAAAATCCAATTGGGGATCTTGTAACTATAATAAAAAAATTATAAACTTAAATTCAGAACTCATGAAAAAAAATATTAGGTTTATTGAATACGTTATTTTACATGAAATTGCACATCTTGTTCATCCTAATCATAGCAAGGCTTTTTATAACTATATTGAGATTTTTATGCCTGATTGGAAAGAACGTAAATCTCTTTAAAACACTTGGAGGAAATATGAAAAAACTTTGGAAAATTTGGAAAAAATGGGGCCCTTTTATTGGAGGAATTTTAATAGGCCTTATAATTATAGCTCTTAAAACAAAAAAATAATTTGACAATTGTTTTTTTATTTGATATACTCGTACCAACTTAAAAGACAAAATAATCTAATTAGGAGGTTAACCTTATGAATTTTAAAACTATATCTATAATAGGACTAATACTTAGCATAATAATTATAATAGTTAAAATTAAAATCAAAACGTTGGCTTCCAGTGAAGAGAAAATTTTAGTTTAACTATAATTTTTGGTTATCAAAAATTATTATGTTAAAAAGCACTCACAGCCGACATTTAAATGTCGGCTTTTTTATTTATACAGACAAAGGAGAATTTATTATGAGAAGTGATGAAATCAAAAATGGAGTTAAAAGAACTCCCCACAAGTCCCTTTTAAAATCTTTAGGACTTACTGATGAAGAAATTAAAAAGCCTTTAATAGGAATAGCGGGTTCATTTAACGAAATCGTTCCTGGACATATGCACCTTAGAAGTATTATTGATTCTGTTAAAGCTGGAGTCAGAACTGCTGGAGGAATTCCTATGGAATTTAATACTATTGCTATTTGTGATGGACTCGCTATGAATCATGAAGGAATGAAATATTCTCTTGTTACTCGAGAAATAATTGCCGATTCTATTGAAGCTACTGGAATGGCTATGCCCTTTGATGCTATGATTTTTATTCCTAGCTGTGATAAAGTTGTTCCTGGAATGTTAATGGCCGCAGGTAGATTAAATATTCCATGTCTTTTTGTAAGTGGTGGCCCAATGCTTGCAGGAAATTTCAAAAATGAAAAAATAGGTCTTAGCAATGTTTTTGAATACATCGGCCAATTTGAAAACAATGAAATCACAGAAGAAGAACTAAAAGAAGTTGAAAATATTGCTTGCCCTACTTGCGGTTCTTGTTCTGGAATGTATACAGCCAACACTATGAACTGTTTAACAGAAGCTCTTGGAATGGCATTACCTGGAAATGGTACAATTCCTGCTGTTTATTCAAAAAGATTAAGACTTGCAAAATTAACTGGAATGCAAGTTATGAAGGTTTTAGAAAAAAATGTAACTCCTTCACAAATAATGACAAAAGAAAGTTTTTATAATGCTTTAAGAGTTGATATGGCCTTAGGAGGATCTACTAACACAACCCTTCATCTTTGTGAAATTGCTAAAAATATGAAAATAGATCTAAATTTACATGATTTTAATAAAGCTTCAAAAGAAACGCCACAACTTTGTAAATTATCTCCTTCTGGAAAATATTTCATTGAAGATCTTGATGCAGCTGGTGGAATTCCTGGAGTTATGAAAAATCTTAATGAACTTAAACTTATTAATCCAACTATGACTGTATCTTTAGTTACTCAGAAAGAAATCGCTGAAAATGCTAAAGTACTAGACTATGATGTTATTCGTAATTTTGAAAATGCTTATAATAACACTGGAGGACTTTCAGTTTTAAGAGGGAATATTGCTAAAAATGGCTGTATTGTTAAAAGTGCTGGAGTTCTACCGAAAATGTTGGTCCATTCTGGTCCAGCTAAAGTTTTTAACTCAGAAGAAGAAGCTATTGAAGCAATTTATGGAAATAAAATAAAAAAAGGTGATGTTATAGTCATCAAATATGAAGGAATAAAAGGTGGTCCTGGAATGAGAGAAATGCTTTCACCTACTGCTGCAATTGCAGGTATGAAATTAGATGAAGATGTTGCTCTTTTAACAGATGGACGTTTTTCTGGTGCTACTAGAGGAGCCTCAATTGGTCATATAAGTCCTGAAGCTTATGAATATGGAGAAATTGGAATTGTTGAAAATAATGATATCATTGAAATAGATATTCCCAATGGAACTTTAAATGTTAAACTTACTGAAAATGAAATTAAAGAAAGAATGAAAAATTTTAAACCTGTACAGCATAATAATAAAAGTATTTGTTTAAAGAAATTATGAGGTGTTTTATGAAAATTAATGGTGCTAGAATATTATTAGAAACTTTAAAAAGAGAGGGCGTTAAAGATATCTTTGGGTATCCAGGGGGAAAAGTAATTCCTATTTATAATGAACTTTTTGATTTTAACGGAATTAACCATATTATGGCCCGTCATGAACAGGGAGCTTCCCATGCTGCTGACGGTTACGCTAGAACAACTAATAAAACTGGAGTTTGTATTTCTACATCCGGACCTGGAGCAACTAACTTAGTAACTGGAATTATGACTGCTCATATGGATTCTGTTCCCCTACTTGCTATAACTGGACAAGTTGCTTGTAATGAAATTGGAACTGATGGATTTCAAGAATCTGATATTATGGCTATTACAATGCCTATAACAAAACATAGTTATCTTGTAAGAGATATTAATGATTTAACTAGAATAATCAAAGAAGCTTTATATATTACCAAGAATGGAAGACCTGGGCCAGTTCTAATAGATTTTCCTGTTGATATTCAAATGCAAGAAATAGATTTTAAAGAATTTGAAAGACAATATTCTGACTCTAATTTTCATATAGAAAAAGCAACTGATATGTCCAAACTAAAAGAAGTTATCCAAATTATAAATTCCTGTAAAAAGCCTTTAATTTTAGCAGGGGGAGGATCAAAAAATTCAAAAAAGGAATTACTAAATTTTGCCAAAAAAATTAATTCTCCAATAGCTTTTACTCTTATGGGTCTAGGAATACTGAATAATAATTTATCTCTTGGAATGTTAGGAATGCACGGAAGTGTTGTAGCTAACAAAGCAGTTTCTCAAGCAGATGTTCTTATTGCTATTGGAATGCGTTTTGATGACAGGGTCACATGTAATGTTGAAACTTTTGCTCCAAAGGCTAAGATAATTCATATTGATATTGACAGAGTAGAAATTAATAAAATTAAAAAATGTACACATCTTGTTGGAGATTCTAAAGAGATTTTAAATTTACTTACCCCTTATGTACACAGAGATTATTCTCATTGGAATGATCATATATCTCAATTAAAAAAAGAAACTTATTTTAACTATGAAATTTCTGATTTCATTAAACCTCAACAAGCTATAGATGCAGTTAGTAAACTTTTACCTGAAGCTTATGTAGTTACAGATGTAGGACAACATCAAATGTGGACAGCTCAATTTTATAATTTAAAGCATCCTCTTTGTACTTCTGGAGGAGCTGGTACTATGGGATTTGGACTTCCCGCTGCAATAGGAGTTCAAGTAGGAAATCCTCACTCTAAAGTTGTCGCAATTTTAGGAGATGGAGGTTTTCAAATGACCAGTCAAGAATTAATGGCTATTTCTCAATACAAGTTACCTATAAAAATAATTATAATTGATAATTCTTATCTTGGAATGGTAAGACAATGGCAAGAATTATTTTTTGATAAAAGATATTCTTCTGTTAGTTTAGATCAAAATCCTGATTTTGTAGCTTTAGGAAAATCTTATCGTATTAATTCTGTAAAAATTGAAGATCCTAAAGATTTAGAAAAAGTTTTGAAAGAAAATTTATTTACAGATGAACCTGTTTTAATAGATATTAAAGTAACAAAAGAAGAAAATACTTATCCTATGGTTCCTGCCAAAGGAAATATAAATGAAATGATTTTAGGAGGTTAATATGAAACTTTTAATTGTAGCAAAGCACAGTCCTTGGGCTCTAAGTAGACTTGTTGGATTAACTAGTAGACTTGGAATATTTATAAATGAATTCTCTTTTAAAGTTAATGAAAAAACTTCTAATATTACTCTTTCTTTTTCTGAAGAAAACAAAAAAGGAATCCATTTAAAAAATCAAATCGAAAGACTTGTTGATGTTTTTGACGTCTTCGAACTTAAAGAAAATAATTAATTAAACTTCTTTTTAACACACGGAACATTTACACCATATATCTTTGGAATACTTATTGTTTATTAAATATATTTTACTTCTACGCATTTTTCTGATAATATATCGGAAATAATTAAAAAAAGGAGAATAAAATGTTTGTATTTGAAATAATATTTATAATAAGCATATTACTGGTCCTTATCGGTCTCGTTATAGGTTCAATTCCATTGAATTACCCTAAAGTTACTGATAATAATTTTGTAATACTTAAGTATAAATATATTTCCTGAAAAATATTTTTGAATATATTTAATCTTTAAATTTATAATTTTATCAAAACTTTTCGATGACTCAGTGGAAATTATTCCATTGAGTCATTTTTGTTTATATAAAATTATTTATAAAATATCAAAAGGTGGTGTTCTTTTATGAAATCAAAAACAATAACCGGAGCAAAAATCTTATTAGAATCTTTATATAGATTAGGAGTTACAGATATTTTTGGATATCCTGGTGGATCTGTCCTTAAAATTTATGATGAACTTTATAATTTCAAAAAAATAAAGCATTATCTTGCAAGACATGAACAAGGAGCAATACATGAAGCTGATGGATATGCTAGATCTAGTGGCAAAGTTGGAGTTTGTTTAGCTACATCTGGACCTGGGGTTACTAATATTGTTACTGGAATTATGACTGCTCATATGGATTCTGTTCCTTTGCTTGCTATAACAGGACAAGTTCAAACAACCTTACTAGGAACAGATTCTTTTCAAGAAACAGATATTGTAGGAATTACAATCCCTATAACAAAAACAAATTATCTTGTTACAGACATAAAAGACTTACCTAGAATAATCAAGGAAGCTCATTATCTTTCAAAAACTGGTAGGCCTGGACCTGTACTAATTGATATTCCAAAAGATATACAGGCTAGTGAAATTACTATTTCAGAATTTGAAGAATTATTTAATGAAGAACTTAAATTAGAAGGTTATGTCCCTACTTACAAAGGACATAACGGTCAAATAAAAAGAGCTTCTGAACTTATAAAAAACTCTAAAAATCCTTTAATAATATCTGGAGCAGGAATTCTTAAATCTAAAGCTTCTGAAGAATTAATAGCTTTTGCTGAAAAGATTGAAGCGCCTGTTACTTGTACATTACTTGGTCTAGGAGGATTCCCGAGCACTCATCCTTTAATGACAGGAATGCTTGGACTTCATGGAAGAGTTGCAGCAAATTACGCCACTAACCATGCTGATTTAATTATTGCTGCTGGAATGAGATTTGATGAAAGAGTTACGGGAAATATTAAAAAATTCTGTCCAAATGCAAAAATTATTCATATTGATATTGACCCTGCTGAAATTGATAAAAATATAATTTCCAATGTTCCAATTGTTGGAGATTTGAAATATGTTTTAAATAAATTCAATACTACTTTGGAAAAACTAGTTCATAAAAATTGGATTGAACAGGTAAATACTTGGAAAAAAGATTATCCTTTAATAATACCTGATAGCAAAGATATTTTAGCACCTCAATATGTTTTTAATAAAATTAATAAATCATTAAAAAAAGATACTATCATTGCTACAGATGTTGGACAACATCAAATGTGGACAGCTCAATTTATTGACTTTGATAATCCTAATTCTCTTATTTCAGCTCGTCGAGCTGGAACTATGGGATTTGGACTGCCTGCTGCAATAGGAGCCCAAATAGCTAATCCTAATAAAAATATAGTTCTAATAGTTGGAGATGGAAGCTTACAGATGACCATGCAAGAATTAATACTTTTAAAAGAATTTAATCTTCCTGTAAAAATATTAATTATTAATAATTCTTGTTTAGGTATGGTTAGACAATTACAAGAAGTATTTAATGAAAAAAGATATTCTCAAGTAAATCTAACTTATAATCCTGATTTTATAAAAATAGGAGAAGCCTATGGGATTAAATCTATAAAACTTTCTACAAAAGAAGAAATAGATCACAATCTAGAAAATTTAATGAATTTAAACGAACCTATAATAATAGAATTTATAGTTGATAAAAAACAGAATGTTTTACCTATGATTCCTGGTAATAGCTCTGTTGAAGAAATGATTGGAAAGAAAGGAGTGGATTTAAATGACTAAAACCTCAGAAGTTTTAATTATTACTAAAAATACAAATGGAATTGTAGCCAGAATTATGCTCCTTTTTAACAAACGTGGATATCTTGTACAAAAAATGACTGCTGGAGCAACTAATAAAGAAGGATATGCTAGGCTTACATTAAGTGTCCAAGGAGACGAAAAAATTTTACAACAAATACAAAAACAAGTATATAAAATTGTTGATGTAGTTAAAGTTAAAATTTTTCCTGAAGAAAATGTTATTAGAAGAGAATTGATGTTAATTAAAATTAATACAACTCCTGAAACACGTTCACAGATAGTTGAAATAGCTAATGTCTACAGAGGTAAAATATTAGATGTCGCCTCTAACTCCATTGTTATTGAGCTTACTGGAAAAGTTCCTAAACTCAGAGGATTTTTAGAACTCATGAAGGAATATGGAATTTTAGAAGTGGCCAAAACAGGAACCCTTGCAATGTCAAGAGGAGAAAAAATGTAGGAGGATTTATGACAAATATAAAAATTGTAGATACAACATTAAGAGATGGAGAACAAACACCTAGAGTCAATTTAAATACAAATGAAAAATTAAGAATAGCTAAACAATTAGAACATTTAGGAGTAGATGTTATTGAAGCAGGATTTGCTGTAGCATCTCCTGGAGATTTTGAAGCAGTTAGTTTAATAGCCAAAGAAATTAAAAATTCAACAGTTTCTAGTCTTTCTCGGCTTGTAAAAAAAGATATTGACGCTTCTGTTAAAGCTCTTCAACAAGCTTCTAGACCTAGGATACATGTTTTTATTGCAACTTCACCAATACATAGAAAATTTAAATTAAAAATGACAAAAAAAGAAATTATAAAAAGTATACAGGAAAATGTAGCTTATGCTAAAAAATTCGTTGATGAAATCGAATTTTCTTGTGAAGATGGCACTAGAACAGAAAAAAAATTTTTAGTAGAAGCTTACTCTACAGCTATTGAAGCTGGAGCCACTATCTTAAATGTTCCTGATACTGTAGGATATCGAACTCCTGAAGAAATGTTTTCTCTTATTTCCTATTTAAAAACTAACATAAGAAATATTGAAAAAGCTGAAATATCAGTACATTGTCACAATGATTTAGGTCTTTCAGTAGCAAATTCAATTGCTTCTGTCAAAGGAGGAGCAACTCAAATCGAATGTACAATAAATGGTTTAGGAGAAAGAGCTGGAAATACTTCTTTAGAGGAAGTTACTATGATTATTAATACAAGAAAAGATATTTTTCAAGGATATCAAACTAAAATTAACACTCAACAATTATATCCTACAAGTAAATTAGTTGGATTATTAACAGGAGTTGAACCTCAACCTAACAAAGCTATTGTTGGAGCAAATGCTTTTTCTCATGAATCTGGAATTCATCAACATGGAGTTTTAGAAAACCCTGAAACATATGAAATTATGAAACCTAAAACTGTAGGAAGAAGCAATGACAGTCTTATCCTTGGAAAACTTTCTGGAAAACATGCTTTCATTGATAAATTAAACAATTTAGGAATTCATAACTTATCAGAAGAAAAAATTTCTCAATTGTTTGAAAAATTTAAAAAATTAGCAGATAAAAAGAAATATATTTTAGATGATGATATTATTGCATTAATCGCTGAAGATGCTGGAATATCTACAAATGATAAATTTAAACTTAAACATTTTGAAATTTATAGATCTGAAAATAAAACAAAAGCAAAAATTGAAATATTGGAAAATAATATTCTAAAAACTGGAGAAGCTTTTGGAGATGGACCTGTAGATGCTGCATTCCAGGTTATTAATAAAATATTTGGTTCTGAACTTTATCTAGAAGAATATAGATTAGATGCAATTACAGAAGCTGTAGATGCTCAAGCCCAAGCTACTGTAATTGTTTCTAACAAAGGAAAAGAATTTATTGGACGTGGTCAAAGCACTGATATTGTTGAAGCTAGTATAAAAGCATATATCCATGCTATAAATAGAGTTTCTAGTATTGGTAAAACTTTATTTGATAAAGTTTGGGATAAACACGTTATTACTGGAAAAACTGGAGAAGCTCAATTACTTTATATAGATTTACATTTACTTCATGAAGTTACTTCTCCTCAAGCATTTTCAGGATTAAGATTACAAAATAGAAATGTTAGAAGACCTGACTTATGTTTTGCAACTATGGATCACAATACTCCAACAACTTTAGAAGAAAGAAAATTTATAAAAGATTCTTTCTCTAGAGCTCAATTAGAAGCTTTAAAAAATAACTGTAATGAATTTGGAATTGAGCTTGCTGATATGAATGATGAAAGAAATGGAATAGTTCATACTGTTGGTCCTGAACAAGGTTTAACTCAACCTGGAAAAACTATTGTTTGTGGAGATAGTCATACAGCAACTCATGGAGCTTTTGGAGCCATTGCTTTTGGAATAGGAACTAGCGAAGTAGAACATGTTCTTGCAACTCAAACTTTATGGCAAAAAAAACCAAAAACAATGGGAGTTAAAATAACAGGAAAATTACCTAAAGGTGTTTACGCTAAAGATATTATTTTACATTTTATAAAAAAATATGGTGTAGCAATTGGAAATGGTTATGCTTTTGAATTTTACGGTGACACTATTGATTCTTTAGATATGGAAAGTAGATTAACTATTTGTAATATGGCAATTGAAGCTGGAGGAAAATCTGGAATAATAGCTCCTGATAAAAAAACTTTTGAATATTTAAAAGGAAGACCTTATGCCCCTAATGATAAAAATTTAAAAAACATGATCTCTCAATGGGAAGATTTAAAAACCGATTCTTTTGAAGCTTTTGATAAAATAATAACTTTAGATGTTAGTAATCTAGAACCTCAAATTACTTGGGGAACTTCTCCTGAAATGGGAATGAATATAACTGATTCTTTCCCAGAAATAAAAGACTCTAATGATAAAAAAGCTTATGAATATATGGGATTAACTCCTGGGGATTTACCTAAGAGCATTCCTTTGAAACATGTTTTTATCGGTTCTTGTACTAACGGACGATTAAGCGACTTAAAAATCGCAGCCTCTTACATAAAAGGAAGAACAATAAATCCTAATATATCTGGTATTGTAGTACCTGGATCTCAAATTGTAAAAAGACAAGCTGAAGAACTTGGAATTGATAAAATATTTAAAGATGTTAAAAAAAGAGAAAAGTTTAATAAAGTCAAAGTTGAACTAATAGAAGATGAGAGTTCAAAATTTTATGATTTGAAAATCACTCAGGTTGGTTCTGTATCAGGGAAAAGCTGTAAAGAGA
>Ga0193963_1000644_pt1 | contig 18032 bp, 16 predicted proteins | sample FB_6_MG_FD_140359 | JGI IMG/M metagenome (GOLD analysis project Ga0193963, IMG submission 140359) | Microbial mat bacterial communities from the Broadkill River, Lewes, Delaware, United States - FB_6_MG | ecosystem: Environmental > Aquatic > Freshwater > River > Microbial mats | place: USA...
CCGTGCAGCATGCAGAATAGGCAGTGGATGGGGTTTTTTCTCTGCAAGGCTGTCGCCGCCAATGATCAGTGAAAAAGGGTGCAGCAGGTCGAGCTGCTTTAGTAATCCGATGGCAAGGTGATGAGGTTTATTGCTGACCACTGCAAGGGGGAGTTGCCGATGGTGGTGCAAAAATTCACGAATGCCGTTGTAGTCGGTACTGTGCTCAACTAAATGTTGTTCATAGAGGCGTAAAAATAGCGCTAGATGGTCAGGCTTGTACATCCCTGAAGGCAGGGCGCGTTGTATGAGGCGTGTTGCACCATCGCCAACAAAGCTTAAAGCTGTTTCTTGATCAAGATCTGGGAGTTGGAGGTGGTTGCGTAAACGGTTCACCGCATTGGCTAAGTCGATGGCTGAATCGATAAGCGTGCCATCCAAATCAAAAAATAATGCTTGAAATTTCATGTTAAGAAAACAATCGTGCAAAATAGCTAAAGAGGCCTGTATCTTTAATTTTGTAATACAGCACTACAGTAACACCAATAGGCGCGACATATCGAATTAACCAGTGCCAGAGAGGATAAACCCATCCTGATCCACCTGCGATCAGCTCCTGCTTCTCTTCATTACCACGCCAAAACCAGCCAACGTAAATGGCCGTGAGCAGCCCCGCTAATGGTAGTAGGTAGTTTGAGGCGATAAGATCGGCGGAGTCAAAAAACGATAACTCACCAATGGGGGTCCAGCCCGAGAATGTATTGTAAGACAATGCGGTGGGAATACCGACAACAAAAGCAAGGCTGGCGATGGTAACGGTCGCACGTTTGCGGTTCCAGCCGCGCTCGTCAATAAAATAGGCTACTTGCGCCTCAATGAGAGAGATGTTGCTGGTCAGGGCGGCAAACGAGAGCAGGAGGAAAAAAAGGATCGCCAAGATAGAGCCACCGGGAATCTGTGAAAAAACAACTGGAATAGTTTTGAAAATTAAACCGGGACCCGCAGCGGGTTCCATTCCAACAGCAAAAACAATTGGGAAGATCGCAAGCCCTGCCATCAGCGCAATCAGGGTGTCTAGTCCAACAACTCGCAGGCCGACAGCAAAGAGATCTTCGTCACGTTTCAGGTAGGAGCCGTAGGTGATCATCGCGGCCATACCAAGCGAGAGGGTAAAGAACGAGTGTCCAAGTGCTTCAAGTATTGAACTTGAAGTGAGCTTAGCGAAGTCAGGTCGGAACATGAACGCTAGACCTTGGCTGGCACCGGGGCTCAACATACCGTTAATAAAGAGTAGGGTGAGTAGAACAAGAAGGATCGGCATAAGGATTTTGCTCCAGCGCTCGATCCCTTTTTGAACGCCACCAATTACAATAGCTAAGCAGAGAATCATAAACAGCAGGTGCCACATGGTTTGCCGTGGCCCATCGGCAATCAGAGTGCCAAACATCCCTTCGATGACGGCTGTCTCCTGATTATTAAAGCTGCCAAGAATGGCGCGGTAAACGTAATCAAGTGTCCAGCCCGCGACCACGGAATAGTATGAGCTGATGATGAACGCTGCGATGACACTAATCCAACCGGGTGTTTGCCACCACGATTTTTTATGCTCTAGGGCGATAAAAGCGCCAATGGCATCTTTGCGGGTGTGCCGACCAAGCATCAATTCAGCAATCATGATTGGTAGGCCCACGAGCACAATACAGATCAGGTAAACCAAAACAAAAGCACCACCACCGTTTTGTCCAGCGATATAGGGAAATTTCCAAATATTTCCTAGGCCAACAGCACTACCCGCTGCGGCAAGAATAAAGCCTAGTCGTGAGCCCCACAAAGGGCGTCTGGTGGTTGTTTTGCCCATTGCTTACTCCCGTTCACCAAAAATTGCTGTACCCACTCGAATGAGTGTGGCACCCTCCTCAATGGCAATCTCAAAATCGTGACTCATTCCCATTGAAAGAGTGTCCATGCTGACATTGGCGATGTGTAATCCATCGATATGCTGTGCGAGTTGACGAAGTTGGCGAAACCATGGTCGCACCTGTTCAAGATCATCATGGTAGGGTGGCAGCGTCATCAGTCCCTGTATTCGAACATGGGGTAATTCCGCAACCTTTCGGATAAGGGCTTCAGCATCAGCAACAGTTGTTCCCGCTTTACTTGCTTCGGCACTAACATTAACCTGAATGAGAATGTTGGCTGTTTGCTCGATGGCCGCCCATTGTTTGTTAATCTCTTTAGCTAGTGAATACCGATCAACGGAATGGATAAGCTCTGTTGTTCCACGTAAGTATTTAACTTTGTTGCTCTGCAACGCACCGATAAAGTGCCAACGGATGGGAGCAGTGATTTGCTGATGTTTGTCACAAAATTCTTGGACATAGCTTTCGCCGAACAGCGGTTGCCCTGCGCTAGCTGCTTGGGTAATCAGTTGCGCTGGTTTTTTTTTGGAAACCGCAACCAGAGATATGTGCTGTGAATTTCTCCCACAACGCTGACATGCATCATCGATGCGTTGGTGGATACTACGAAGATTTGCCGTGATATCAATAGACATAACTTAACTCACCATCCTAGTACATTATTATTGGGCAAAAAGTTCAAAAGCCCCAAGCTGTTGCAGGTCATCGATGATTTGCGCTAAAGGGAGACCAACAACGCTGCTGTAGCTACCATTAATCTGTGTCACCATGAACGAGCCGAGTCCCTGAATCGCATAGGATCCAGCTTTGTCCGCAGGTTCACCACTAGCAATGTAGCCGCTAATTTCATGATCTGTCAATATTCGGAAGGTAACATCGGTGGTAATACTACGCCGAATCCAGCGATTGTTATGGCGGTCAAGAATGGCATAGCCTGAAACAACTTGGTGGCTGCGACCAGAAAGCATGCGCAACATGCGTGCTGAATCATTATGGTTTTCCGGTTTGCCTAGAATTTGGTCGTCACACAAAACAATCGTGTCGCTGCCTATGAACCAACGACCAGAGATGGTTGATCGTTGCGCCACTTCCGCAGCTTTTTCTTGGCTTAAGCGTAAGACAAACTCTTCAGGTCCTTCATCGGCTTGCTGTATTTCGTCAATATGACTTGGAATGACTTGGAATTGAACGCCAGCACTTGATAGCAGTTCACGACGACGAGGTGATGCCGATGCGAGGACAATTTGTGGATATTGGTTAGGCAAGGTCTTCCTCCTGAGTAAGGGGCAAACGCCAGTTATCCCATGCTTCGAGTGCGCGCTCTGCCATTGCTAGCCGCCGCAACGCTCGTTTCATCTTTCGCCCTTCAAGGGGAGGGAAGAGGCCATAGTTAACATTTTGTGGTTGAAAAGTATCACCCGCTTGCCCTTTGTTGCTTAAGTGTTGGAGCAGGGCACCACAGGCGGTCACCCCAGGTGGCAAGGTCAATTCGTGGCCTAGTAGGTCGTAACTAGCAATGATCCCAGCAAGAAAACCACAGGCCGCAGATTCAACATATCCTTCAACGCCCGTTATTTGTCCCGCAAAATAGATACGCGGATCGCTGATGAGTTGTAGCCGGCCATTGAGGCAATGGGGCGAGTTGATAAAGGTGTTGCGGTGAACGCTACCGAGGCGTTCAAATTCAGCCTGCTCTAAGCCAGGAATAGTTCGGAAAATCCGTCGTTGTTCGGGATAGGTTAGCTTGGTTTGAAAGCCAACGATATTATAGCTGGTTGCATGAAGATTGTCTTGACGCAGCTGAATCACCGCATAGGGAGTTTTCCCTGTACGGGGGTCAGGAAGGCCGACGGGTTTCATCGGGCCAAAAGCAAGTGTTTTCTCGCCTCGGGCGGCCATCTCTTCAATGGGCATACAGCCCTCAAAGTGAATCATTTTTTCAAAATTACGTGCGGGAACTTTTTCTGCTGCACATAAATCTGCAATAAATTGTTTGTATTGCTCTTCGTTAAGAGGGCAGTTGAGATAATCGGCATCGCCTTTATCGTAACGAGAGGCGCGCCAAATGACACTGTGGTCGATGGATTCAGCACTGACGATTGGCGCAATGGCATCGTAGAAATAGAGATCATCGTCGCCAGTACGTTCGGCGATGTTTTGAGCAAGGTTAGCAGATGTGAGTGGGCCGCTGGCAACAATAACGGGACCCTCATCCGGTAAGCGGTCAACCTGTTGATGAACGACCTCAATACGTGGGTTCTCAGCAATACGTTGACTGATGAACTCGCTAAATGCTGCACGGTCAACCGCCAATGCGCCACCCGCTGGAACTTCCGTTGCATCAGCGGCTTGCATAAACAGGCTGTTGGCTCGACGTAGTTCCTCTTTGAGGCAACCAACAGCGTTGTTCATCCCTTTACCGCGTAAACTGTTAGAGCAAACCAGCTCGGCTAGGCCGGGTAGTTCATGAGCTTCAGAGTAGTGATCAGGCTTCATCTCGAAGAGTGTTACGTTGATTCCGAGCTGCGCTGCCTGCCATGCCGCTTCGCAACCAGCGAGGCCTGCGCCAATGATGGTTAAATTTTGCATCGATAGTTCCTTGTAAGTGGCCTATGGGCCTGAGCGCCATGAAGTTATGGCATAAAAAAACGTGTGTGACTTTGTAGTAAAGACACACACGTTGATGTTGATGCGTAGCGACAGTGAGCGCTTTACTCTTGCGTCGTTTCAGCTTTAGGAGTTGCCGCTTTTTTTGCAGGAGCTTTTTTAGCGACACTCTTTTTGGCTGGAGCCTTTTTGGCGGCTGTTTTTTTCGCGGGAGCTTTTTTTGTTGTTTTCTTTGCCGCAGCTTTGGTTGGTTTTTTTACCGGAGGAACGATGACAACTTCCCAGTCACACTCCTCCTGCTGACATTTGTGCACGGTTCCAAAGCGCTTGGTTGTTTTTTCAACTGTGAGCGGAAACGAACATTTTGGGCAGGGTTGCTCAAGAGGCTTATCCCACAGCGCAAATTTGCATTTTGGGTATTGGTTGCAAGAGAAGAAAATTTTGCCATAGCGGCTTTTTTTCTCCATTAGCTCACCGTCATCACAATTGGGACAAGTGATGCCCAGTGCTTTTGGCTTAACCAAGGGTTGAATGTTTTTGCAGGCGGGATAGCCTGAACACGCTAAAAATTTGCCGTAACGGCCCATTTTAATCAACATTGGCGCATCACATTTTTCACACTTTTGGTCTGAAACCTCGGGCTCCTCTTGCTCGGCGCCATCCAGTGGTTCGGTGTGGCGGCAATCAGGGAAGCCGCTACAGGCCAAAAATTTCCCTGAGCGGCCAAGCTTAATGACCAGCTCTTTACTGCATTCAGGACAGGTTTTGTCTGTTTTTTCGGTGGTGATGTCTGCCTTGTTGATCTCTTTTTCTTTTTTCTCTAGAAGCTCAACAAAGGGTTCCCAATACTCTTTAAGCAGAGGTTTCCACTGCTTTTCCCCGCGGGAAACGGCATCAAGTTCCTCTTCGAATTTCGCTGTAAAGTCATAATCAACATATTTAGTGAAGTGATTGCACAGTAAATCACTGACAACAATTCCGATATCTTCCGCATGAAAAGCGCGCTTTTCAAGGCGAACATATTTTCGCGTCACGAGGGTGTTCATGATTGAAGCATAAGTTGATGGTCGACCAATGCCGTATTTTTCTAAGTTTTTGACCAAACTCGCTTCAGTGTACCGTGGTGGAGGTTGGGTGAAATGCTGATTCGGGCAAAGCTCTTGGCAGGAGATTTTTTCGTTCTCTTCCAAGGCCGGGAGCATTCCCTCTTCCTCTTCTTGATCCTCGTCGTCCGTCCCTTCAATATAGAGTTTCATGAAGCCTGGGAAGCGGATGATCTGGCCTGTTGCCCGGAAGCTATACACTTTGTCCGCACCTTGGGTGACAATGTCGACACTGGTTGCGTCAAGACGAGCGAGCGCCATCTGTGATGCAACGGTACGCATCCAAATCAAGCGGTAGAGTTTGTATTGATCAGAACTCAGTGATGATTTGATCTTCTCTGGATGATTTGCAATCGTTGTCGGCCGTACAGCCTCGTGAGCTTCCTGAGCATTCTTGGCACGACTTTTAAACACCCGTGGCTTGGCGATAGCATATTCATCACCATACATGGAGGTGATCACTTCTCGTGCTTCATCCGTTGCTTGTGTTGACAGGGCAACGGAGTCGGTACGCATATAGGTGATAAGACCAACTGCGCCATCACCAATGTTAATACCTTCGTATAACTTTTGCGCAATAGTCATGGTTTTTCGCGCTGAAAATCCAAGCTTACGACTGGCTTCCTGTTGCAGGGTACTGGTGGTAAAAGGGGCAGCAGGGGTGCGTTTTTTCTCTTTACAAACGACCGATTCTACATGCAGTGGGTGGTCGCTGATGGCTTCTACTAGAGCGTTTGCCGCATCGCTATCAGGGATGGCGTATTTGGTTAATTTCTCACCATCAATCGATTGCAGTTTAGCTTCAAAGCCTTTTCCAAGGTTGTTAGCGAGTTGCCCTGAAATGCTCCAATATTCGCGCGAGTTAAATGCGCTGATCTCTTTTTCGCGTTCACAAATTAAACGCAAGGCCACAGATTGAACTCGCCCCGCCGAAAGGCCGTAACGGATCTTTTTCCATAAAAAGGGTGAAAGGGTAAAGCCAACAAGGTAGTCGAGGATCACTCGCGCCTGCTGAGCATCGACCAGTTCGTGTGAAATTTTATGCGGTTTGGCGACTGCTTCAAGAATCGCTGGTTTGGTGATCTCGTGAAAAGTAACCCGTTTTACCACGGGTTTCTTGCCCTTCTCTGATACACCCAACGCTTCAAGAAGGTGCCAAGCAATCGCCTCACCTTCGCGGTCGAGGTCAGTTGCGAGAAGCAGTTCTTCACATTCAGCCACTTCTTTTTTGAGTAGGTCGATGTGCTTTTTACTTTCAGGCATAATGTGGTACTTCGGCGCGAAACCTGCGGCAACATCAACAGAGCCTTGCTTACTCGGTAACGCGCGAACATGACCATAAGAGGCAAGAACTTTATAGTCTGGGCCGAGAAATTTCTCGATGGTTTTCGATTTTGCCGGTGATTCCACAATTACCAGTGAGCGCGCCATGAATTGTTCCTTGAGTATTTAGACAGTGTAGAATTGAGCTACACGATAATTTAAGCTAGACGAAAAACTGCTGGCAGTGCCAGCAGAACGATGTGCTTAATGATACAGTTTGTCGAGTTTGTCCTCGATAATGCAATTAATTTCCCGTGTATGATCGTGCTGAATACTGGCAAACAATGCAAGAACAGTGAGCGATTTGATCTCTTCTAAGTTACTTTTCCCCTCTTCATCGAGGCAGGCTTTCAGAATGATCTCCTCTTCAACGTCGCTGGGGAGGATGCCTCTCATGCGTAGATCGGTTAAAAAGCCTCGGGCCTCAATGGACAATTTTTTTTGTTCTTGAGGTGTGAAAACTCTCAGTTGAGGTTTCTTGAGTTGTTTCAGTAGCGGATGGCTTGGGTTGAGAGTTATCCCCTCCATCCATGTGAACGCCTCATTGATCTCCTCTTCTTTAAATCCTGCCCCAAGAAGTTCTTCAACAATTTGGCGTTCATTGGAAAAATTATGCTCATCCATGAAATATTGAGCAATGATTCCAACAATAATTAGTACTCGTTCGTTCAAAGTATACCTACGATCATTAGCTTAAACTGCGTACAAGTGATCTTGTTTTTAAGCTGCGGAGCCACGTATATAGCGGCCTCCAGGCTGAGATGAAGCTAATCCTTCTAGCTCTAAATGCAGCACGATAGCCGAAACCTCCATAGCTGTCAAGCCACTTTCCTGAGCAAGAGTGTCGAGGTGACGGGGGGTTGCGTTAAGTAAGTCGAAGACTTTGTTTTGTTCTAGGCTGAGTTTAGATTGATCATATGATGGTGGCGGTTTGATGTGGTGTGGGTAGGTTTCGATGTGGCAATAATGAAGAATATCTTCCGCTTCGGTGACCAGCAGAGCGCCCTGTTTTAGCAATTGCAGGTTCCCTTGGCAGTACGGGTTGTAAACGGAGCCAGGTGCTGCATAGACATCTCGTCCCTGTTCCAATGCAAAATCCGCTGTAATGAGAGAACCACTGTTGAGGGTGGCTTCAGCAATAAATACACCATGACTTAAGCCGCTGATAATACGATTGCGAGCAGGGAAGTGGCCGGGAAGCGGTTCGGTTCCTGGCGGGTATTCTGTGATGATCGCTCCATGGGTTTGTATTTGCTCAAACAGGGCATGGTTTTCTGGTGGATAAATTTTATCAATTCCACCGCCGAGAACAGCGATGGTTGATCCTTGGCCCAATACCGCACCAGAGTGTGCTGCGGTGTCTATGCCACGCGCTAAGCCACTGACAACGGTTACTGCGTAACTGGATAGGGTGGCAGCGGTCTCGTTGGCGAGTCTTTTTCCTTCTGCACTTGCTTTACGTGAGCCGACAATGGCGATCGCTGTTTTGTTGGTAAGGTCGCCGCAGAGATAGAGTAGTGCCGGAGGGTCGTGAATGGTGCGTAGTTGGCTAGGGTAGTGTTCATCCCATAGGCTAACAATTTTGGCTTGTCGTTTGGTGAGTTTTTCCCATGCGGTGATAAACTTTTTTGATTCCACGCTGGGCGGCGAACCAATTCGTAACGATTTTAAACCTGCGTAGTGCTTCCAATCTTGTTGCGATGCATTTAGGGCGGTGTTGGCATCACCAAAAGCCTCAATCAGCTTTATGATTCCGACACGGCCAACGCCTTGGGTGAGATGCAGTCGCAGCCAATCTTGTTGTGATTGTGTCCCCATATCTCTGTACTCCTGTTGGCTTTTGTTAATGTTTAATTGAAAAGAAAAGGATTGAACTTGTGTCCAATCCTTTTCTCTACTTAGTATAATTGATGTAACTTATTCCATCTCGGTATAGATTAAATCGCCGCGATGAATTGGATTTGATGATTTTAAAATTAACGCAGCAGCAACACTACGGTCTGCTTTAATTACAAGTGCTCGACCTAGAAGAGTATCGGGTAGGATGATGTCGCGGTCTTGTAATGCAAATTCGCTGGCATTACGTGGGCGAACAATTGTTAGCATGTTGCCAACGGCTATACCGTCGTCGATCCCTTTATCGATGTAGCAAATATCGTGTTGAGCAAAGGTTAGCTTCTCAGGGTGTGCAGCAATAATGTAACCATCGACAGGGGTTTGTGAGCGCTGTAACGCGATGGTTGTTTCTTGTTCTGGAATCGCGAGTAGGATCGTACCGCGTGTGATCTCACCAACCGCACGTGTAACAGTTCCAGAGTAGACTTGTTCATGCGCTGCTGTAAGTTGTACCCGACCACGCCATGTGATTTGATTGCCAATTTTTTCATCAGTTTGCGGATGGGTAATCATCTTGCCAACGGAAAAGACACTATATTCAGAGCCAACTTCGGCCATGTCGTCGGTCATTTGGATGAAAACTTCATCCCCTTGGGTCATCATGATACGGTTGTCGACGGTGTCAACAATGCGTCCAGCTTTATCTAAGGCTTCAGTACTGATAAAGCTATTGATATCGCCGTAGGCTTTAAAAGTAAGAAGTTCTTGTGGTACAGGAAGTTCTTCTTTTGCGGGCTCTACTGTGGCTTCAGTCGTCTCCTCTTGCTGCTGGTACTCAGGAAGAAGCTCAAGACGACCATCATAGATGGCGACTTTTTGACCTGGATAGATTAAGTGTGGATTACGAATAAAGGGGTTGTTCGCCCAGAGGTTTGGCCAGTAAAATGGGTCAGTAATAAATCGTTGGGAGATCCCCCATAAGGTGTCCCCCTTTTGGATCGTGTAGATTCGAGGGTTTTCTTTAGCGCTGGCGACGGATGGTAAAATCACTAAGCAGGCTAAAATGATCAGTTTGCGTAAACTCATGGTGATCTCCTTTTTTGTTCACAGACCTGTTTGCGCCCGTTTCAGTCTCACGGAGACTGGTCATTGCGAAAGAATTTACTGCGCTAGCGTATTAAGAGATTCAGCTGTTATCCGCTTACTTGCTGCACTATTTGGATAAGTTTTCTGTAGTTGACTTAATAATTGCTGAGCTTGAGATGTTTGTCCCAGTTGAGCGTAGATCTGTGCCAACTTACCGAGGGCATCCGCTGCTTTGTGCGCTTCAGGGTAGTCCTTAACCACCGTTGAAAATGCCGCTGTGGCTTGTTCTAAATGGTTCTGAGCAAGGTGGGCTTCGCCATTCCAAAAGTGAGCATTCGGAATGTAGGGGTTACGAGGATAACGCTGTATAAATGTATTAAAACCTTGTGTTGCAGTGGTGTAGTCTGCTGCGGTATAGGCTGAAAATGCTTGGAGATAAGTATCGGTTGCCGATGGCTCGGAATTAACAGTGTTTGGTGTGTCAGTAGAAAGTGGTGTGCATTGTTGTTCTTGTCGTGTTGTCGCTGGCTGTTGTTTTAGTTGCGCAACCTCTTGGCGAAGTGCTGTTAGTGCATCCTGAGTGGTCGTGAGAGCCGTTGAAAGCTGTTGCACCATTGCATCGAGAGCGGTGAGTTGCTTTTGCTGTTGGATCACTTTTTTCTCAAGGGGACGTGAAGAGATCGCAGCGCTACGCGATGGTGTCGGTGTGGACGCACAGCCAGCAACTAACGTGATACAAAAACAGGTAAAGATGAGTGTCGTGCAGCGCATGAAGCAGGCCTTCCAGCTAAATTTAGCGGTCTAGATGTGTCGTGTTTTCTGTCACAAGAAATATGGTTTCTAGTTTAATTCTTAGCTCCATTAATCTCTTGTTAGTATAATGCAAAACATTCTAATTTTTATAGTCTTTTTCTGGCCTTGTCAAGAACGAAACCATGATTGTAGCTGCGTCGATAGGTAGAACAAATTTTACATTTGAATATCGAGGTCGATGTCAGAGCGCGCATAGTATATAGTGCGTCAATTGGCATAATATGTATTGCTGGTGTTAGGTTACGTTGAAAGGGTAAAACTTAAATGCAAAAAGTGGAACTACTCGTCCCAGCGGGCGATATGGATAAATTAAAGGTTGCATTACGTTTTGGTGCGGATGCTGTGTACGTGGGTGGTGATCAGTTTGGCCTGCGAGCGAGTGCTGGAAATTTTAGCTTAGAGCGCTTAAAGGAAGCTGTCGCTGAAGCTCATAGCGTTGGGAAAAAGATTTTTTTGACCTTAAATGCTTACGTTAGACCGCAGGACTTTTCAGCTTTAGATCTCTACCTTGAACAACTTCTCCCCCTTGATATTGATGGTTATATTGTTTCTGACCCTGGCGTACTAAGTCGAGTTAAGAGCCATGATCCGCAACGTGAAGTACATCTTTCTACTCAGGCGAATACTATTAATGGCGCAGCGTGTCAGTTTTGGTTGCAGCAAGGTGTGCAACGGGTCAACCTTGCGCGTGAGTTAAACTTTGATGATATTGCTTCAATTCGAGCTGAAACCGATATCGACTTAGAGGTGTTTGTGCATGGGGCGATGTGTGTCGCTTATTCAGGCCGATGCCTGTTGTCAACAGCCTTGACAGCTCGCAGTGCGAATGAGGGAGCCTGTGCGCAGCCGTGCCGGTGGAATTATCATTTGGTTGAAGAGAAGCGGCCTGAACAACAGTTCCCGATTGAGGAAGATGAACACGGAACCTATATCATGAATAGCCGTGATCTGTGTTTGCTTGGCCAGTTGCCACAATTGATCGATGCCGGAGTCAATAGCCTGAAAATTGAAGGGCGAATGAAGACACTCTACTATGTTGCCGCGGTTACCCGCGTTTACCGTGCTGCGATTGATGCATACTTAAATAATCCGCAAGAGTATCAATGCGACCCCCTGTGGATCGAAGAGCTTGATAAGGTCAGTCATCGGCCCTATACCACGGATTTTCTCCCTGTTGATGACGCGGCAATACATGCAAAAGATTCAAGCTACATTCGTACCTACGATTTTATCGGTATCGTCCGTGAGATGAATGACAATGGCCTTGCTCGTGTTGAAGGCCGAAACCGTTTTTGTGTCGGCGATGAGATCGAAATAATTGGTCCTGAAATGTGGCAAGTTGCTTTTGTCGCGCCAGATTGTGTGGATAGAAACGAGCAACCGCTGACGGTGATTCAACCAAATGCCCAAGTGTGGATGGCTCTTCCTGCTGGTGCCCAAGTTGGCGATATGCTCCGACGGTCAAAATAGGGCGAGTATTTCGTTATCTTATTTGAAGTGAAAAATAGAAAGTTATTTAAAGAATGTATCCTGAAAACTATGAATCGCCTGTTTTTCTTCCCTTTAATAATCAGGTTTTAAACGAAAAGTTTGAGTTTCTACCCCCTGACCGAGATGATGAAGTTAAATCAGGCGATCTGTGGTTGGTGCTGCAATCGGGACGGGTCCTTGTTGACGAACAGTCCATGTTGTTACCCTCTGTGTGTCCAGAGCAAGCAGGCACCTCCGCTCTTTTTATTGGTCGCTGGCAGGGACATGCCTGTCGTGTTGTTGTCATCCCCTCCACCGTCACATCGATTCCAGGTTTGGTCGCCGTGGATATTATGACAGATGAACCTGAGATATCGATTGCACTGCTCTCCCTTGCTGCTCTAGGTCAGCAGATGGTGCGCTGGCAGAAAAACAGTCAACATTGCTCTGCTTGTGGAGCTGAAATGTCTTTTTTAGCTGGGGAGTGGGGACGTGAGTGTCAAGGCTGTGCACGGCAACATTATCCGCATATTCACCCCTGTATTATCGTATTGATCCATCGCGGCGATGAGGTGTTGTTGACCCGCGCAGCGCATTGGGTTGCCGGTCGTTACGGCCTCGTGGCCGGATTTGTCGAGCCGGGGGAATGTTTGGAAGAGACGGTGGTGCGAGAAGTGAAAGAGGAAACTGGGATTGATATAAAAAATATTCGTTATGTCGGTAGTCAGGCATGGCCGTTCCCAAGCCAAATTATGACAGGCTTTACTGCTGAGTATGCAGGGGGAGAGGTGCAGGTGGATACCCATGAGTTAGAGGATGCCCGTTGGTTTGCCCGTGATGATCTGCCGCCGTTACCGTCGAAACGGAGCATTTCACGGTTTTTAATTGATCATTATCTGTCGAATTAACCGCTATTTCCAAATGCCAACCTGTTGCCGTTTTGCTGTTGCCTCAAGGCGAATAAACTCTTTTTTGTGGGCAAACTCAAAGCGGCGGTACACAATTGCCCGCCCCTCCTCAAGGAGTAATTCATTCAGCATCCGGCCATTAGGAAGCCACACATAGGCCAAAGTCCTTCCGTAGCGGTCACGCTTATCCCCACCAACTTGAATTTGTACTTGCTCCCCTTTGCATAACTGGATTACTCGTTTAAGAGTTGATGCGGCGCTTTGGCGTAAATGGTCTTGATCACTACAGCCGTTGCGCAGGTATTTCCAGTCGCGGTCAGTGGTCTCTTTTTCGGGGCAGTCAACACCGATTAGGCGCACAATGCCAACACCTTGCACCTGAATGGTGTCACCATCATTGACCCATGTTACCTTGCCAAATTTGGTTGTCTGCTCACTTGCGAGTAGTGGTGTCGAACTGACGAAAAGTAGTACTAAAAAAAAGATAATCGCTTGCGCTATAGCGTAACTACGGTTGGTTAGCATGCGTTAAAAAATCCTGTTGAAAGGTAGCGTTCGCCCGTGTCGCAAATGGTGGTCACGACATGTTTTCCTGCTCCAAGTTGTTGGGCAACTTGCTGAGCCGCGTGGAGGTTTGCTCCACTCGATATTCCGCAAAATACCCCTTGTTTGGCAAGCGTTACTGCTGTTGCAATCGCATTGTCGTTACTCACCTTGATGATGTCATTGTAGACATCTGTATCGAGAATTTTAGGGATAAAACCCGCACCAATTCCCTGAATTGAATGGGGAGCGGGGGCGTTGCCCGACAAAACGGCAGAGGCTTCGGGTTCAACCGCAACAATGCGGACCATTTCATTTTGCTGGCGTAAGTAGTGTCCGACACCTGTAATGGTTCCACCTGTGCCGACACCCGTAACAAAGGCATCGACATGACCATTACACTGTTGGTAAATTTCAGGCCCCGTGGTGCGCTGGTGCGTCGCGGGGTTGGCTGGGTTGGTAAATTGGTGAATCATATAATAGCCCCTGTCGGCGCTGAGCTGTTCCGCTTTGGCAATGGCTCCTGCCATCCCTTCACTGCCGGGGGTCAAAACGAGTTCGGCACCATAGGCAAGCAACAGTTGTCGTCGCTCCAAGCTCATGCTGTCAGGCATGGTTAGGGTTACATGGTAGCCTTTTACCGCACACACTAACGCCAAACCAATTCCTGTGTTGCCGCTGGTTGGTTCGACAAGGGTTGCTTCTGGGGTGAGAAGCCCATCGGCCTCGGCCTGCTCAATCATACCCAGAGCGATTCGATCTTTGACGCTGCCACCGGGATTAGCGCTTTCGAGTTTCGCCCATATTGCTGCGCTGTTTTTGCTTTCCATTGCGTGTAAGCGGATGAGTGGTGTATTGCCAATTTGGTCTAAAATTGTCATTTCGCTCATAAGTGTTCCCCCTGTTTGTTGATATAATGATTGGTCAGCATGGCAATCTGCTGAACAAGGGCATTATTAATGGCTCAGCGCTACAGATAACGCTCCACTCTCGTTTAAAATCTCATCAATCATTTCGATAGTTATTGTGGAGCCAATATTGAACATTTGTTGCGACTTTTCGACAATAATTTGACTGGTGTCATTTTCTGTAGAGCCCTTGATCAGTGCAGCGATTCGCACGGAAAGTGGCGCTTCCTCAGAAAGTTCATGGTGGCTCTTAATGGCATCAATTAATGGTTGAGGAAATTCCCAATATTCAGCCATTTTCGCACCGAGATGCGCGTGGTCTTCGCTGAGAAGATTTTGCTCTTGCTCGGTCAAGTTGCACTGGTTGCAACCGAGCCAGTTTTGGTAGATATCACGATATCGGTCACCGCCAGAGTTGGCGAGTACGGGGACAGCCATATCTTGAAGGAGGCCAATGGTAAAGACATCACTTTGCACATTTGGATGGAGGATGTTGGCTAATCCACGAGCCATGGTGGCACGACGAGCAGAAACAGCCCAAAAATTAGCCATGTCGAGCCATTGAGCCTGATTGTTCTTAGTCAGGCCATCTTTGACTGCAACGGAGAGAACGAGCGATTCAAGTCGGCTGCGACCAAGTAAATTGACGGCATGACTAATATTGTTAACTTTGTGAGAAAGGCCAAAGGCAACAGAGTTTACTGTTTTAAGGACACGAACATGTAAGCCAGGGTCAATCTCCAATGATGTCGCTAATTCGTTGATTGTAACTTCTGGGTCACGCAGTTTACTTAGAATGTTAAGTATCGTACTGGGGAATGTCGGTATGTCGTACTGAGACAACAAAGCCTCTGACTTCTTTTTTTTATTAAATCCAAACATCGCTACCCTGTTAGTCGCCGCGTCGAGCCAGCTTATTGGAAAAAATCGAAAGTAATCCTCCGAGCATAATGTAGCCAGTTGATACTTCGATCATTGTTAATATTTGTCCCGCTAATGTTTGCGGGACGGCATCACCAAAGCCGAGGGTTGTCATGGTTACGACACTAAAGTACATCGGTGAAAGCGCTGTCGCATAGGCGCCATAATCGATGCCCACTAAGGTGTAAAGATACGAAAAGAAGGCCATTAATAAGCCAATACAACAGCACCAACGCAACATGCTGCGACCACAGTCACAAGTAATGTACCATGGGTAATAGATCAGACTAGACAGTTTACTGTAAGAGCGAAACTCCATGATGAAATTTTGATCAATAATCTCTTGCCGAACCATGTAGCCGCCGGCAAAATTAATATCTCGAATATCCACACCAATCCAATCGGCAGTTTTAAATTCACGAATCATCCGGAGGCGAAAATGGCGTAAATCAGCATTGCGAAAAGTTGCTTTAAATACTTTAGCCATGGAGATGTCAGCATAGCGCAAGTCAGACTCTGATAAGTCCGCATGGGATAGATCCGCTTCACGTAAGCGACTGTGGTTTAAATTGACACAGTGAAGGTTGGCTCCAACAAGGCTCGCTTGTGAAAAGCTCGCCTCTTCAAGATTCGCTTGAAATAGGCTAGCTTGATTCAGGTTCGCACGGCCAAACCCTGCTCTCCGACAATTCGCGCCATCGAAGATAGCCCCTTCAAGGTTGGCCGCAGAAAATTCAGCTCCTTCGAGGTTTGCATCTTGAAAGTTCGCCCCGCGTAAGTCCGCTTGAAATAGCTGCGCACCACTTAGATCTTTGCCCGCGAGATTGATACCGCGTAGATCCTTACCGTTGAGAATTGCTCCGCGCAAATCACCCGTTAAGTCAAGTTGGCTTGGCGGTTGTTGAGTTTGGTCAGATTGTGTCATGAATGCTACCGCGATAAGGGCCCATAAGTTACTTATTAAGCTATAGTAAGGCTTAATTTATGTCAAATGACAAAGGCGATAGTTGTCCCGTCTAGTGGCGATTGTCACGGAGGTAGGACTGTTCGTTTTCTTCGAGAAGGGTGCGGAACGGTGTGCCTTCGCTCAAGGTATAACCACAGCCTTCAGGTAGCTGGCCGCCACAGAAAAAGATGGCTTTGTTGGGGAAGTCACGGCAGAGCTGAGGTCGATTATTGTAGTCTTGGCAGCGGTTGTCAGTGCCAAGGTTGGTGCAGTTGAATATCAGCAGCCGTTGAGGATCACGACCTCTAATCTCAAAACAAGCGAATTCAGGTTGGCGTTTTACTAAAGAATTAAAGTCTCTTTTGGAACGCAACCATTTTTTGCCCGATTGAAGTTGTAAACGGCGGCAACACGCGCCACATTGGCGGCATTGCCCCGTGAGTATCAACTCTTTTTTCGTTAGGCGAAGGCGGAGGTGTCTCCACCATCCAGCAATTGAGAGCATGTTAGAGATTTAATTTTTCGGCAACGAAGTCAATATCCTTATCACCGCGGCCACTGAGGTTGATGAGAATCCGTTTCCCCGCCATTTGTGGGGCTACGCGTATGGCATAGGCGATAGCATGTGCACTTTCAAGAGCGGGAATAATACCCTCTGTTTGCGATAAGGTTAAAAACGCATCGAGGCACTCTTTATCTGTTGCACTTTGATAGTTGACGCGACCGATATCTTTTAGATGGCTGTGTTGTGGGCCAACGCCGGGATAATCGAGTCCAGAGGCGATAGAGTAGACTGGTAGTGGCTCACCTTCATCATCTTGGAGAACATAGCAACGCATGCCATGGAGAACTCCAGGGCGACCAAGGGTCATGGTTGCGGCATGGTCTGGGGTGTCAAGACCAAGTCCCGCTGGCTCAACACCAACCATCTCTACCTCTTTATCTTCAAGAAAAGCGGTAAAGAGACCCATCGCATTACTGCCGCCACCAACACAGGCAACGAGAGTGTCGGGAAGTGCGCCCGTCATCTGTTGAAATTGTTGTCGCGCTTCAATGCCAACAATTTGTTGAAAATCGCGTACCATCTGCGGGAAGGGGTGCGGCCCAACGACTGAACCGATGGCGTAGAAGAAGTTTTGTGGATCACTTAGGTACTCTTCAAAAGCGCTGTCAACAGCATCCTTTAACGTTTTTGTACCACGTTCGACAGCGATAACCTTAGCCCCCATGATTTTCATGCGCGTGACGTTTGGCGCTTGTTTGGCAACGTCAACGGCACCCATATGGATTTCACATTCAATGCCGACGAGTGCGCAGGCCGCCGATAGAGCGACACCGTGTTGACCAGCCCCTGTTTCGGCAAGTATTTTTGTTTTGCCCATCTTTTTTGCTAGCAACGCCTCACCAAGGCAGTGGTTGATTTTGTGTGCTCCGGTGTGGTTGAGGTCTTCCCGCTTAAGATAGATCTGCGCACCGCCGAGTTTTTCACTGAGGCGGCGACAAAAATAAACGGGGCTTGGGCGACCGACATAGTTACGTTGTAGGTCGTGAAGTTCATTCTTGAACTCGTCAGAATCTTTGATCTCGTTATATGATTGATAGATGTCGTCCATCACCTGCTTCAGCTGGGGGGGGATCTCTTGACCACCGTAATCGCCGAAAAAACCCTC
>Ga0193963_1000646_pt1 | contig 18023 bp, 20 predicted proteins | sample FB_6_MG_FD_140359 | JGI IMG/M metagenome (GOLD analysis project Ga0193963, IMG submission 140359) | Microbial mat bacterial communities from the Broadkill River, Lewes, Delaware, United States - FB_6_MG | ecosystem: Environmental > Aquatic > Freshwater > River > Microbial mats | place: USA...
CTGAGTGAGGAACACTTACTTTTATGCCTAGAGAACGTAATTTTTTAGTGATTTTTGTATCACTTATATCAGAACCACTTACTTCATGACCGCAAAATCTCATATATTGAGCAAGACCTGAAATCCCAATGCCACCTATACCAATAAAGTGTATTTTCATCCCTCATCCTCTGTTGTTTGAGACTTCTTAAGCAACTCTTGTGCCTCTTTTGAAAAAGCACTTATATAAAAAGTACCTGCTTTTTGAGTAGCGTCTACATCTGCTATTTTATCTATAAAATCATCAAGTGTAAGTCCCTGCTGTGCAGATATCCAGTGAAGTTTTAGTGCATCAGAGAACTTCTCATCATTTGTTAAGCCAGATAGTACTTCAAAAAGTGCAGCAGCATCTTTCACAGACCCTGCACTATAGTTTTCAATAGCATATTCATATAATGCACGTACAGTTGCAAAGTCCTGAACATTTTGCATATCCATCTTTACATGGGCTTCAAGTGTTTCTGTTAGTCTCTCTAAAGCTAAGTCTAAAATATTTTGATAGTATCCATGAAGCATATCTTCTTCAAGGTGTTCATTTGCATCTTTTTCAAGTACATAAAGAGAAGCAATGTCACTTTCTTTTTGAGCATTTAAAATTTTTTCTTTTAGTTCTTCTAATTTTGGCTTAGCCATTTAAACATTCCTTGATTCTAGTTAGTGCTTCTTTTGTTTTTGTTTCATTTTCAACTAGTGCTATACGAACATACCCTATGCCTGGATTTTGACCATTAAAGTCTTCTCTAGCAAGATATTCACCAGGTAAAACTTTTACGTTGTACTCTTTGTATAGTTTTTTTGTGAATTCTATAGCATCGTTCACTTTTAGCCAAATATAAAATGTCGCTTCTGGGATCTCTATACCCAAGACTTCTTTAGCTATAGAAAAGTTGTTTTTATACACATCTCTTGAAGCCTTTACATGCTTTTCATCTCTCCAAGCATCAGCTGCTGCACTTTGAAGTGGAAGAGGTGAGGCACATCCGACATATGTTCGGTATTTCATATACTCTTTTAGTATCTCATGATCTCCTGCTATAAAACCGTTTCTAAGACCCGGTGCAGATGATCTTTTTGATATTGAGTTGATCACAAGTGTGTTTTTAAAATCTTTATTTCCAACATGTATACTTGCTTCTAGGAGTGAAGGAATTTTTTTATCTGTATATATCTCAGAGTAACATTCATCATTTAAAAGTACAAAGTTGTACTTAAGTGCCATTTTAACCCATTCGCCAAGTTCATCAAGTGTTAAAACAGAACTTGTAGGATTATTAGGAAAGTTTAAAATAACCAAGTCACAACGAGAGAGTTCTTCTTCATCTATTACAGCTTTAAAATTATTTTCTTTTGTTAGATTTATATGGATTACATCTGCACGTGATGCTATGGCTGCACCCTCATATATTTGATAAAAAGGGTTGGTAAAAGCCATTGTAGGTTCTTTAATATCAAAAAGTAAAAACTGAGGAAAGTTAAATAACACCTCTCTTGTTCCAAAAGTTGGAATAATCTCTTCATCGTTAAGTTCAACTCCAAAACGTTTTTTTACAAACTCTCTTTGGGCATCTCTTAGATCTGATTCACCACTTGTTTTAGGATATTTTTTAAGTAGGTCAGTATTGTTAGAGAGTGAGTCTTGTATAAATTTAGGTGTTTCAAACTGAGGTTCGCCTATGGTTAGTACACTTGGTACATAGTTTTTATTTGGTATAATGTTTTCTAGCAGATTATTTAGTTTTTCAAATGGGTATGGTTCAAATTTCATCTTGTTTTGCTTGTATTAAAATTAATAGAATTATATCTTAAGTTACTAAGGATGAGTTTAATGAAGATTTTTTTAAGTGTATTACTAGTGTTAATATCTTTGTTTACACTATTCTTCGAAGTTGATAAACATGCGTTAGAACTGTACTATGAAAGTTTTGATAGAGCTGTTTATTCATTTGCTTTGGCAAAGGGTTTAAATGCAGTAATATCAGTGATCCAAAGCTCAGAAATAAATGTTAGTTTTTTTGTTGGCGCTACAGTAGGATTAGGTGAGATCTTAGACCCTTTAAACGATATGGTTGAGAGATTTTCATGGGTAATGCTTGCTTCATCAGTATCTATAGGTATACAACATCTTCTTTTAATACTTGGAAAAACACTCTTTTTAAAAGTTGCTCTAGTAGCTTCTTTATTTATTAGTTTTTTACTTATCTGGATTAAAAAACTACATAATTCAAAAGTTTTTATTTTCTCTGTTAAAGTTGTTGTTCTTTTACTGGTTTTACGGTTTGGTGCAGTTACTTTTGTTTATGTAAATGAAGCATTTTACAACAATCTTTATGCAAAGAACTATAAAAGTGCGACAGAGTTTATAAGTGGCTATAAAAGTGATCTAGAAAAGATACAGCAAGATAAAGGAGAGCTTGATACTTTTTGGGAAAAGTTTGAAAGAAAGATGGAGATTTTTTCTAAAAAAGTTATTAAGCTGATTACAATTTTTGTTGTAACTACCATAATTTTTCCTTTAGTGTATTTGTGGTTACTTATGATTTTGTTGAAATGGATATTCAACTTAAAGTTTGATAATGATAAAATCATGATTATGCTTAACAAAAAAGGATTTAAATGAAGACTTTAGTGGCAATACTTGCAAGTTTTTTTATTTTAGGATGTAACAACAATGAGGTTCAACAAGAACCAAAAGAAAAACAAACAGAGCAAAAACAAACAGAACAAAAGCCTACAGGGATCAAAAGTACTGTAGCACCGGTTAGGATTGTAACTGGTAAAAGTTTATATAGAAAATGTGCATCTTGTCATGGCGTGGATGCTTCTAAAAAAGCTCTAGGAAAAAGTCAAGTGATCAAGGGTTGGAGTGTAGAAAAGCTTACAAATGCCATAGAGGGTTATAAAAATGGAACATATGGCGGAGAGATGAAGACTATGATGAAGGGTCAGGTTCAAGACCTCAATGCTGTTGATATAAATATTTTAAGTAAATATATATCTAAACTTTAATCTTTTGGTAATCCAAACTTTTGGGTTATCAACTCCCCCTCATCATTAAAAAATAGATAATAAAGCATATCTTTTTTAACACTAAGTCCAGCTAAGTATCTGATTGCAAGGTTTGCTTGAAGTGATGCTATATGCATAACTATTGGAGCAGCTATCCCTTCTGGTGTTTTATTTGTTATTTTAAATGCATCTGAAAATGATGAATCATCAATAAAACAAACTTGACCGTGAAACGCTTCAACACTTCCATATATCCAAGGAAGTTTTTTATCTTTAGCATAAGTGTTTATATCACCACGTGTTGGAAGGTTGTCAGTTGCATCAATAATTAGATCAACATCTATATTTTTTTTAGTCCAAGATTTAAAATCGCAGTTGTGTGAGTAAGATTTTACATATGGGCATCTAGCTTCAATAATATCTGCATTTATTTCAGCTTTATTTCTACCTTCATCTTCAACTTTAAATGCTATTTGACGGTGTACATTGTGAATGCTTACTTCATCAAAGTCGATCATATGGATCTCTCCGATACCGCTCGCTCCAAGTGCAAAGCTAAGTGAGCTTCCAAGTCCACCTGCACCGACAATGGCAATTTTTTTGTTTAAAAGTTTTAGTTGTGTGTCTTCACCCCAGAGTTGAACTTGTCTATGAAAATAGTGCATCATAATAATTATATCCTAACATATTGTGATAAAAATGTGATTATATCATAAAATTTTATAATATAACTATTTAGTTTAATTTTGAAATATTTTCTTTAAATCCCCAAGTTCTTCTGGAGCTAACAACTTCAGAATGACTCATATCTACTATCATAAACTCTTCTTTATTTCCAAGGTGTTCAAGTATATCACCATTTGGAGAAGCTAAAAGTGAGTCACCGTAAAAATGCCAAGTGAACTCTTCATCATCATAATCACCTATTCGATTGGCTCTTAATATATATATGTTATGTGTAAAAGCTCGTGATAGTATAAGTGACTTCCATCTATCGTATGATTCAAAAGTTGATACACTAGGGAGTAAAAGGCAGTCTATATTTTTGTCTTTTAGTTTTTCAAACATCTCATCAAAATGTATTTCAAACCCATTCATAATAGCAAATCTAAATCCATCTATTGAAAAAACAAGGGGTGCTTTTAGCTCTTTTGGTTCATTTGAGAAGTATTTTTTTTCATTCCAATGTGGATAGTTTATTAGTATTTGTTGTTGATAGTATGAAGTTGAGTTTGGTGCGAATTTCGCAACACATTTAAAGATTTTATTTTTTTTAACAATTACCATTGGAGCTACTATTGTTAAGAAGTATGTGTGAGATAGCTCTTTGAGCATTTTTATTTGAAAGTCTGCTTGTTCTTTGATCATACTAAGACTCATAGATTCAAGCTCTTTAAAAAACGGGTTTAAAATATATTCGCCTAAAAGTATGAGTTTAATACCTTTTTTATTTGCTATACGTATGTAGTTATAAAGTTTTGTACTACTCATCCCTTGTGAACTGAGTTGTAGTACTGCAGCTCTCATTTATGAGCCTTTGATCTCAGTGATCTTGATCTGTGCGTCCTCTAGGATTTTTTGAGCATCTTTAAGCTCTTTGATCCCTTTTTCATATGCTTTTACACTATCTTGAAGTGTGATCTCTGGGTTCATTAAAACCTCTAAAGTTTTTTTAGCACTTTCAAGTTTAGTTTCAAAGTTAGTTGTTTCTTTAGGCATCTAGTGTATCCTTTATATGGTGTTCAAATTTTTCAAGTTCTACTAAAAAAGCATCGTGTCCATAGTCACTTTCAATATCTATATACTTATGATCTTTTCTCCCAACTTCTAATAAACAATCATCAATATACTTCATCTCATCACTTTTAAAGAGCATATCGTTGCTAAAGCTGATTAGACATAGATCAGCTGTTATCTTTTGCAGTGCTTCTGAAAGGTTGTCAAATCCACGTGAAAGATCGTATATATTTATAGCTTTAGTAATGTATAGATATGTCAGTGGATCAAACCACTTTGTAAAATTATAACCGTTGTACTCTAGGTATGACTCTACTTGAAACTTACCAAAAAGCTCATATAAACCATCAGTTCTTTTATATTCACGACCAAACTTTCGATCCATAGACTCATGTGATAAGAAGCTGATATGTCCTGCCATACGTCCTACTGCCATACCGTTAAGACCATTTTCTTTTATGAGTTCTGGATCGTAGTAACCTTGTTTAAAGTCAGGGTCTTTAAGTATAGATTCGCTTGCAACTTTGTTAAATGCTATAGCCCAAGGTTGAGTAGCATGTGTAGTTGCAAGTGCTATTATTTTTTTTGAAAAGTTAGGGTAGTGTATGGCAAATTGAAGTGCTTGCATACCACCCATACTTCCACCTATGATCGCTTCAACTCTATGGATATCAAGCCTGTCAAAAAGAATGCGTTGAGCTTTTACCATATCTTTTATAGTAACAACTGGAAATTTATAACGGTACGGCTCAAGGTGTGGAAGTTTTGGGCTCATAGGACCAGTTGAACCAAAACAGCTTCCTATAACATTTGTACAGATCACAAAGTATTTGTCAGTATCAATAGCTTTTCCGCTACCGATCAAACCATCCCACCATCCAGGTTTTCTTTCATCTTCGTAAAAACCAGCCGCATGGTGAGAACCTGTAAGAGCATGGCAAACCACTACGACATTGCTTTTGTCTTCGTTTAGTTCTCCATAAGTTTCATAAGTGATGTCATAAGGCTCTAAAATACGCCCACTCTCAAGATAAAGTGGGTTAGTAAAATGTTCAGTATGTGTTTGTAGGTTTAAACTCAATTTATTCAGCTTTATAAAAATATTTTTGTCATTTTATCTAAAATCTCTTAATATTTTTTGTTTAAGCCTCTAAAGCTTGTTTCATGTCCTCGATAAGATCTTTGGAACTCTCTAAACCACAAGATATACGGATAAGTCCAGCAGGAACTCCACATGCATCTAACTCCTCAGGTGATAGTTGCTGATGAGTTGTTGAAGCAGGGTGTGTTATGATCGATTTTGAATCGCCTATGTTTACAACAAGTGAGTAAAGTTTTGTAGCGTTTACTATTTTCTCAGCTGCTGCCATGTCTTCAACTTCAAAGCTTAAAAGTCCTGAACATTGACCATCTTCAAAGTATTTTTGAGCCATTTCATAGTTAGAGTTACTCTTTAGTCCCGGGTAATTTACTTTTTTAACTTTTGGATGTGACTCTAAAAATGTAGCAAGTTCAAGTGCATTTTTAGAGTGTTCACGCATACGAAGGCTTAAATGTTCCATACCTTGGATAAAAAGCCATGAGTTAAACGGTGAACTTACAGCACCAAGATCACGAAGCAGACTAAGGCGTGCGCGTAAGCTAAAAGGTGGAAGTGGAAGGTCAGTATAAACAAGTCCATGGTAAGACTGATCAGGCTCGTTAAAGTGTGCGTAACGTGGGTTTCCTTTTAGTTTATCAACAAGACCCTTTCTCTCAACCATGATTCCACCGATCGCAAGACCTTGACCAGTAGTGTATTTTGATGCACTGTGAACTGTAACATCAGCTCCACGCTCTAATGGGCGACATAAAACAGGTGTAGCAACAGTGTTGTCAACTACAGTTAATATGTTATGTTTATCTGCTATAGCTACTATCGCGTCAATATCTGCAACGTCAATACTTGGGTTTGTTAAAGATTCAAAAAATATAACTTTTGTTTTATCATCTACAAGGGCTTCTATATCCTCAGGTTTATGAACATCAAAAAATCTTGCTTCAATACCAAAGCGTTTTAGTGTATGTGCAGTTTGAGTTAAACTTCCACCATAAAGTTGTTTTGCACAAACTATGTTGTCCCCAGCTTCTGCCGAATTTGCTATTGCGTAAAATATAGCACTCATACCACTTGCAGTTGCAATGGCTGCTGCACCACCTTCAAGTTCCGCAAAACGTTTTTCAAAAACATCATTTGTAGGATTGTTTAAACGTGTATATATATTTCCAAGTTCTTTTAGTGCAAAAAGATTCGCAGCATGTTCAACATCACGAAATTCATAAGCTGTTGTTTGGTAGATTGGAACTGCCATAGTTCCTTGAGAATCTTTTTCATAGCCTGCATGTAGTGCGGAAGTTTGTAGTTCCATATATAATCCCTCAATTATAATAAAAATTTATTTGATTATTTTATCACAACTAACTTAATTATTTAAGAATATTTGATGTAATATAGAGTTAAAGTTATTTTGGAGAAAAAGATGCCTGAAGAAGTTCAGTGGGAAAATAAATATTGTTTAGGAATAAAAAAAATAGATGATCAACATAAGCATCTATTCGAGTTAGCAAATCAGGTTTTTAAACTAGAAGAAGACAACTCTAAAGTTGAAATAAGAGAATTACTTGTTGAGTTTAGTGAGTATATGAAAACTCATTTTAAAGATGAAGAGGAATATATGAAATCAATAGATTTTCCAGAACTTCAATATCATAAAAAATTGCATGAGGATATTGTTCAAACATTGTCTAATATTTCAAAAGATGTTACATCAATATCTGAATTAAAACATAAAATGAAAGATATTGCTAAAAAAGTTTTAATAGAACATATAGTTGATGCAGATATGAAAATAAAAAATATACAAAACCAAGAAGTTGATCTATCTATCTTTATAGATGATATAGGTAACGAAACGAATTACTAATGAATAAAACATATGATAATGTAAAGTGGATATCTAAATATGATATTGGTATTGATGGAATAGATAAGCAACATAAAGAGATTTTTGAGCTATCAAATAGTTTTTTTAAGCTTACAGAAGATGACTCTGTAAAAGAGTTTAAAAGCTATGTATATGAGTTTAACAAATATATGGCAGTTCACTTTAAAGATGAGGAAGTTTATATGGAATCAATTGGATATCCTGAACTTGAATCTCATAAAAAGTTACACCAAAAGATCATAGACTTAACAGCAACAGTAATAAAAGAATCTGGTAGTATACCTGTTATGAAATCTAAAATGAAAAACGTAGTTAGAAAGTTTTTTATAGATCATATATTAAAAGAGGATATAAAGATCAAATACCATAAAAATGAAAATCATAATGTAAAAGATATAGAGTATATTACAGATGAATCATTTAGGTAGTTTCTTCGTAAATTACAACTGTCCCAGCTAAAAGATCGTGAAGACCTCTTTTGTCTTTGCGAAAACCAACCATAAGAAATCCGATTAAAAAAGCAAAAATTGATACTATATAACCTAATGAACGTGTTATGGCTTGTTTATTGTCTATATCTTTATATGTTTTAGCATCTACAACTTTGATCTTGACATATTTTTTACCAGGTGTTGCTCCACGCCATTTTCTCCAAAATATAACACTTATTAAAAGTACTGCTACTTCAAAGAGAAGTTCCCATTTCATAGACATTTGAGGTGGATTTGCTAAAGCTTGCTGTGCGTTTCCAGCAATAGCAGCTTGTATATTTTGTTGGTACTGTGAAAAGTCAAACCAGTCACCGCCACTTAAGAAGTAGATCACTACTCCAAGTGGAAGGGCTAAAAAGAGGGTGTCAAGAAAGGATGCTAAAAATCTAACCCAGAATCCAGCATACTTTACTTCTGACATATTATACGTGGTAGTTTGGCGCTTCTGCCGTTATTTGAACATCGTGAACATGAGATTCTTTAAGTCCTGCACTTGTGATCTCAACAAACTCAGCCTTATCCCAGAAAGTCTCTATATCTTTACTTCCACAGTAACCCATAGATGCACGTAGACCACCCATCATCTGATGAACGATCCCTGCAATAGAACCACGGAAAGGCACACGTCCTTCAATCCCTTCTGGTACTAGTTTATCAGCTGCCGTACCTTCTTGGAAGTAACGATCATTTGAACCTTTTTGCATAGCTCCAATACTTCCCATACCACGGTATGACTTGTACTGTCGACCTTGATACATAACAGTTTCACCCGGCGATTCTTCAGTCCCTGCAAGTAAGCTTCCTGCCATGATACAACTTGCACCAACAGCTAGTGCTTTTGCCATGTCTCCAGAGTATTTGATTCCACCATCTGCAATGATAGGCACACCAAGTTTTCTACCAGCTTCTGCACATTCATCTATAGCAGAGATCTGAGGAACACCAACACCTGCAACTATACGTGTAGTACAGATTGAACCAGGTCCTATACCAACTTTAACACCATCAGCTCCAGCTTTAGCTAACGCTTCAACTGCTTCACCAGTTGCTACATTACCAGCGATTACGTCAACAGCGAGTTCTTTTTTGATCTGCTTAACAGTATCTATGATCCCTTTTGAATGTCCGTGAGCTGAGTCTAAAACTAAAACATCTACACCAGCATCTACAAGTGCTTTAGCTCTGTCCATTTGACCAACACCTATAGCTGCACCAACAACTAAACGACCAAAATCGTCTTTGTTTGAGTTTGGATATGCTATACGCTTTTTGATGTCTTTTATAGTGATCAGACCCTTTAAAAATCCATTTTCATCTATAATAGGAAGTTTTTCGATTTTATGTTTGTGCATAACATCTGCTGCATCATCTAGACTTATGCCTGCATCTGCAGTTACAAGTGGCATAGGTGTCATAACTTCAGATACTACTTTACGCATATCTTTCTCAAACCTCATGTCACGATTTGTAAGGATTCCTAAAAGCTTGTTATGACCATCTACTACTGGCACACCAGATATTTTATACTCACTCATAAGTGCATCAGCATCAGCTAGAGTAGCATCTGGGTTTACATATATAGGATCGATAATGATTCCACTTTCACTTTTTTTAACTTTTCTTATCTCTTTACACTGAGTTTCAATATCCATGTTTTTATGGATGATTCCAATCCCACCAAGTCTAGCCATAGCAATAGCCGCACGATGTTCTGTAACTGTGTCCATAGCTGCTGATACAATAGGTATTTTTAGAGTTATGTTTTTAGTTAGTTTTGTCTCAAGATTTACTTCTTTTGGTAAAACTTCTGAGTACTTAGGGATTAAAAGTACGTCTTCAAATGTTAAGGCTTTTTTACGAATGTTCACGGGAATCCTTTGAGATGATTTTTATAAACGTGATTATACCTTTTTTGTAGTTAAAATATGATAAAATTTTAAAAAATAAACTTGTTAATACAATAGTTGTAAATACAAGTATATTTGTTTTTTTATTTAAAGGGCAATTAATGGATTACGAACAGAATATCTCAACAGCAGATCTTATAAATAGACTCTCAATAGTAAATAAAAATAGTTTTAACAAGATGATCAAACGTTATGGAGTATCAGCAGATCAATGGAGTGTGATCTCTAAAGTAGTCAAACACAAGGGAATAACACAAAAGCAGCTTTCTGAAATGACGTATAAAGATCAGGGTAATTTAACAAGAATGATAGATAAACTTGTAGATAGGGGATACATACTAAGAGATGCAGATGAAAATGACAGGCGAAGTGTAAAACTTCTAGCCACACATAGCTCCAAGCAGTTGGTTGAAAAGGTATTTTCTATAGAGCAAGAATATAATGACAAGCTGTTAAAAGGTTTTAGTCAAGAGGATAAAGAAAGTTTTACGGAGCTTTTAAATAAGTCTTATCTAAATCTTTTGTAATTATTTAGTTAAGTTATATAAAATTGCTTTTGAATTTTGTTAGGCTAAAATTAATTATAATGAGTTTATAAACATTTTTAGATTTAAAGCTATAGAATTAAATCTAAAACCCATAGAAGTTACCCTAAGTTTATTAGACGAATTATCCAATATAACAATTAGTTCATCATTTTTAATATCTCTATAGATATATGAACTAAAACCTTGCCATCCGCCTGCGTGTTCTACAGAATCATCACTATTTATAAACCATCCATAACCATATTTTGTTTTTTCTCCATTGTTTAGTATCGCTGGGACATATGCTTTGTTATATTCGTCATTAGATATTAAAGTGCCTTCTATTAGAGCTTTGTGCCAAAGATATAAGTCATATGCACTAGAGTATATGCCTCCATCTCCCACAACACCATCAAAATAATTAAGATCTTGTGGTATTTTTTTCTTACCAAATAACCAATACTTGTATTTGTATCCGTAAACTCTGTTTTTTGGTTCTTGTTTTGATAAAAGATTAAAGACCTGAGGGTTGTTCATTTTTAAGGGTTTAAATATATTTGATGACATAAACTCATAAAATGATACACCAGATACACGAGCAATTATCTCAGCAAGTAAAATATATCCTGTATTACTATATTGAAATTTTGAACCGGCTTCAAAGTTTAGAGTTGGTTTATACTTATTGTAAATAAAAAGCATTTTCTCAACTGTGAATAAATTATGATCTTTATTGTACTTTTGAGCTAATTCCATATAGTCAGGTAATCCTGATGTATGATGGAGTAGTTGCTCTATAGTTATAGTTTCATAGTAGTTAAGTTCAGGTAAATAGTTTGAAATTTTATCACTATAATTAAGTTTGGATTGAGTTTTTAAGATCATGATCCCAGTAGCTGTAAATTGTTTTGAAACAGAAGCTAGGTTAAATGAAGAATGTTCAGTTAATAAGTTTTTAGAATTGATATTGTCATTTCCATATGCCTTGGAAAATATAATTTTCCCCTGCTTTGAAAGTAAAACAACACCGTTAAATTTATCTTTTTTATGAATAGATTTTAACCAGTCATTTAAAGCTTTTATTTTATCATTTTTTGTGGAATCTACTTTTATTTTTAGCTTTTGGATACGCAATGTATTAAAAACAATAAAAAAAGCTATAAATATAGTTACTAATCCTAAAATTATTGCTACTAAAAACATCTATCTTCTTGTATACATAACATTTGTTATGTGTTTTTTTCAATATGAATTTCTCTTAAAAACAAAAACAAAGGTAATCCAAAAGATACTCCAACACTTAATGTTCCTACAACAGGTAACCAAACTTTAGACATGGACAATTTTTTACTTTCATAAATAATAAATAAGATCAATACTACTGCAGATATAATTACATCAAGCCATGCAAACAAGCTCAATTTGTCTTCAATAATTGTACTAATAAATAAGGAAATATTAAATCCAAATTCATTTAGCCATAATAAAAATTGCGATAGTGGCAAAGCAAATCCTAAAATAGTTAATAATAAATAAATTCTTTTCATATACTCATATCCTTTTTGATTTCAGGGCCTATCCAAAAAAATGGATTGTATGCAATTTCCCAAAGATGTTCATCTAAGTCTTTAAAGTATCCATGAAAACCACCCCATGAAGTTTTTTGTGGAGATTTTACGGAAGTAGCGCCAGCAGCAAGTGCTTGCAAATAAACTTCTTCAACTTCTTTTTCTGATTTTACATTATGTGAAAGAGTAAAATTGTTAAAGCCTTCACCTTGAGGTGAAACAGAAGCATCTTTTGCTAGATCATTTTTATTATATAGTCCAAGCCAAGAACCATTTAGTTTAAAAAATGCAACTTGCGGAGGCGAGTCTAACTTTGGAAAGCCCAAACCATCTTTATAAAATTTTACAGCTTTATCAATATTTTGTACTCCTAAAGTAATCATACTAATCCTTGGATTCAATGGTACTCCTTATTATTTGTATATTATGATTTATTATTGTAGTATACCAAGTTTATATATACCTAGAATCCACTTTAAGAAAGTATGTATTATAGAAACTAACTTTTTTTTCAAGATTTTGTTTTAAAACCAATATGATGGGTAATGTTGGTTTTTATAAATATTGATATAAAAAAGTGCAATAATTATAAAAATAATAGCACCAATCAAAGATTGATACCGCAGTTGCAAGAGCCACTCCTAAACTCCACCATGAATCTCCTATAAAATGATAAAAAAATAAGTAGTACAATATGATTAAATATTTTTCTTTCAGAAAGTATGAAAATGTCTTGATGAATAATGAAGAGGTTAAAAAGTTTTTAGATCAAAAAAGTATGAAGAGAGACACTTCATACTAGTTTTACATGTCATAAGTATTTAAGTAAGACTTACAGTTTACCCTCAGCCTTAGCTTCAGCGAACTCTTCGTAAGTACCTTTAAAGTCGATGATCGTACCATCTTCTTGGATCTCTAAAATACGTGTAGCGTAAGCATCAAGTAACTCACGGTCATGAGATACACAGATCACATTACCTTTAAACTCATGTAGAGCTTCACCAAGTGCAACGATCGCTTCAAGGTCAAGGTGGTTTGATGGCTCATCAAGAACTAAAAAGTTTCCACCCTCTAACATTAGTTTACTTAACATCATACGGTGTTTCTCACCACCAGAGATACTTACTACAGACTTCTCTTGCTGTTCACCATTGAAAAGCATACGACCAAGACAGTTACGGATCTCAGCTATATCACGCTTAGGATCAAATGCACGTAACCAGTCGTAAAGTGTACCGTCACCGTTAATAGTATCTGCAGTATCTTGTGGGAAGTAACCAGGCTCTATCGTAGCACCCCATTTTACTTCACCCTCAGTAGGTTTCATCTCTTCCATTATTATTTTAAGAAGAGTTGTTTTACCAGCACCATTTCCACCGATAAGTGCTACTTTTTCATCCGGCTCAAATTTTAAAGTGATGTTGTTAAGAACTTGTTGGTCACCATAAGAGTGAGATATATTGTGGATCTCTAATGCTTCATCACCCATTGCTCGCGCAGCTTTAAAAACTATACTTGGATCACGGCGAGATGATGGTTTAATATCGTCTATTACAAGTTTGTCTAGTTGTTTTTGACGTGAAGTAGCTTGTTTTGCTTTAGATGCATTTGCAGAGAATCTGCGAACGAAAGCTTCAAGTTGCTCTTTCTCTTTCTCTTTTTTAGCATTGTCTAGTTCATTTTGTTTTGCGATCACATTTGCAGCGATATACCAGTCATCGTAGTTTCCTGTAAACTCACGGATTTTTTGGTAATCAACATCTAGTATGTTTGTAACAACTGCATTTAAAAAGTGTCTATCGTGAGAGATCACAACCATAGTACCTTCATGGCGTTGTAGTTCATCTTCTAGCCATGAGATTGTTTGGATGTCAAGGTTATTTGTAGGCTCATCAAGGAAAAGTACATCTGGTCTTGGGAAAAGTACTTGAGCTAGTAAAACTTTAAACTTATCAGCAGAGTCAAGTGAGCTCATAAGGTTGTAGTGATCACTTGCAGGTATACCAACATTTTCTAAGATCTTACCGATGTTTACTTCATACTCATAAGTTGGATCTTCTTCAACAGATATTACTTCAAGTTCAGCTAAACGGTTGTTTACTGCGTCATCTTCAAAGTCACCGTTTGCATATAGATCTTCTTTTTCTTTTACTGCATCATATAGTCTTTTGTTACCATAAAGAACTGCATCCATGATCGTGTAGTCTTCAAAAGCAAACTGGTTTTGACCAAGAACACCAACTTTGTTGGCTTTAGGGATGATCACTTCACCTTCAAACTCGTTATCTTGACCAGAAAGAATTTTTAAAAATGTAGTTTTTCCAGCACCATTAGCACCGATAAGACCGTAGCGTTTATGACGGTCAAGTTTTAGATTGATTTCTTGAAACAAAACTCTGTTTCCAAAGCGTTTTGTTAAATTTTGAACTGTTACCATGCGTATCTCTCTTAGATATAAAATAATTTCGCGATTATATCCAAGAGTTGTTTAAAGGGAGGTTACTTAATTATTTACATATTGATGGGTTTTGTTTACAAAGTCCATCAACGTATTTTTTAGCAAGAGTATTTCCATTGTTTGCAGATTCTAACCATAGTTTATATGCTTGAGATTTATCTTTTTTTACGCCTTCGCCTTTGTAGAACATTAGACCAAGGTTTATCTGTGCTTTAGCATGACCAACATTAGATGCTTTTTTAAACCACTTTGCAGCTTTTTCAAAGTCTTGTTCTACATCATTTCCCATATAGTACATTTCTCCAACCTTGTTCTGTGCATTTATATCACCTTGTTTTGCTTTTGAGAGAGTTCCTTGAAAACTATTTGCATATAAACTTGATAATAATAATGTCACGATGAATAAATATTTCATTTTTTTCCTTTTAAATTATTAGAAAAATTAGTTTATAATAATAATTCTTAATTATTGGTAATATTTACTGTTATCAATGTGATATTTTAAAAAATTTATGAATAAACTTTATAGTTGTTAAACCCTTTTTTCTTAGCTGTGTACATAGCTTGATCAGCATGTTTTAAAAGTGTTTGAGCATCTTTTGCATGATCAGGGTATATACTTATTCCAATACTTGTCGAAGGTATAATTTTATGGTTTTTTATACTCAGTTCTTCTTTAACTTTATCTATGATTTTTTTAGATATATAAATTGGGTCATCGTTATTTTGTATTTCATTTAAAATGATTGCAAACTCATCACCACCTAGTCTTGCTACGATGTCTTCTTCTCTTATAGAACTTTTAAAACGTTTAGCAACCTCTTTTAAAAGGTAGTCTCCTGTTTCATGCCCATATGTATCATTTATATTTTTAAATTTATTTAGGTCTAAAAATAAAACAGCTATTTTGTAATCATTTCTTTTTGCCATATGAATTGACTTTTCAAGTGTGTCGTTAAAGTATATTCTATTAGGTAATGACGTGAGGTTGTCATGTGAAGCAAGATATGCTAAATTTTTTTCGTAGTTTTTACGATCTGTAATGTCTGAAAAAACAGATACGTAGCTATTTACATTACCATCATCATCTGTAACAACTGTTATACTTTGAAGTGTGGTAAAGTACTCTCCATTTTTACGTCTATTGTCTAACTCTCCTATCCAGAATCCATCTTTATCCATTTTTTTCCATAACTTTTTAAAAAACTCTTTATTCTGAGTTCCAGCCTTTAATAAACTTGGATTTTTCCCTTTTACATCTTCAAATTCATACCCTGTAATTTCTGTAAACCTTTTATTCACCCTTGTTATTTTTACCTTTGCATCGGTTATTATAATCCCTTCATATGTATTTTCAAAAACTAATGATGCTTCTTTTAATGCTATCTCATTCTTTTTTTGTTCGCTTATATCTTCAACACTTGACCATATGAGATCTTCTCCATCAATATGTAAAAGTGAACCGGAAAGTCTGACATTAATATGATGTCCATCTTTATGTATATATTCTTTTTCATATGGGCCGTATGAAGAAGTGTACTTTAAACTCTCAAGTTGTTCTTCTTCCTCATTTTGATACTTTTTAGGGGTAATATCCCAGTAGTATAGTTGTGAAAGTTCATCTTGGGTATATCCTGTAAGTTTTGCAAAGGCTGGATTTACATCTATTAACCTTCCTTTCATATTTGTTAATGCTAATCCAATTTTTGATTTGTTAAATAGTAAGCGGTTATACTTCCTACTATACTCAATCTCTTCTACTAGAGGTTTTGTAAATTTTATGATAAAAATACTTCCTATAATTATTAAAGCTACTGCTCCAAGTAAACCAAAGATAGTTTCCTGTATGTAAGGTTGTCTAATTTCGGAAAGGTCTATTTTCGCGACAATTCCCCATTTTACGTAGTTTAAAGTTGTATATGCAGCAAGAACTTCAACCCCTCTATAATCTAATCCGACAAATACTCCAGAATCACCTTTTAAAGCTCTTCTCATAGGCTCTGCTAATTTTGAATCCTTAAAAAGTACAGAATTCATCCTATTTACTTCATTATGACGATGACGAAGTAAAAAATGAATTTTGTTATTATCTAGTTTTGCAAGAGTAAATTCACCACTTTCGCCAAAACCAATAAATTGTTTATGAGCATGTATTAGGTTATGTAAGACTTCGTCTTCAACATTTTGTATTGACATATTATGATCATCTATTTCATGTCTAAATATTGTATTGATCATACTAGCTTGACTTTCAACAACTTCTTTGAGGCGATCTTTTTGTTGGTCAATTCCTATTTGGTATAACCTATGAATAGATATACATGTAACTAAAAAAATTATTATTGCCATTAATAGGATTATGTAGTAGGGGGAGTGAAGTAGTTTTTTATATGGAGTACTGTCATGTCTATATCTGTTCATAACAGTACCCCTCCTTATTTATTAGTTAAGATAAGGTTTAATTATATTACATCATTATTAATTTATGTTAAATGTTTTATTTTAGTTTTGAACTTGGTGCTTTCCAAAATTCCTCTTCTGGCTTACCATCATGCATACTTTGATGATATTTTTCATCTGTACGCTCAATCTCTGCTCGGATCAGATTTACAACAGCTTTTTGAGCACGTAGAGGCTCTGGTAATACACAGTACTCACCCTCTGTAAGTTCATCGTTAAAATGTTCTTGATTAAATTCTTTGCCAAGGTATGTAGCTATATACTTTGCATCACGTTCTGCATTTCCAAGACATGATGTAGCACCAGGGGAAGGTGTCATGTTGAAGATTAGCCCTTCGCCTGTGTAGATCGAAGCTTCACCAAGCATTAGTTTTTGCTCGTCTTTGTTTAAAACCTGAGGACGTACACCTCCAAAACCATCTGCATATTCAAACTCATCCATTTTGAGTCCAGGTACTACTTTTTTTGCAGCACGTAAAAATAGATACTTGTTTAAAAAAGGTACCTCATACAAGAAGTTTGTTAAAAGGTAATTTCTAATATCACTCTCTTTTAAAAGTTTCCAAAGAGCTTTAACTATGTTCATATCAAATCTAAGGGTTTTCCAAAAGTCCATATATGTACCAGGTTTGAAACGTTCTAACTTTGGAAGAACAAGTGCTGTTGGACCAAAGCGTGTATTTCCATCTGCAAGAATATCTGGATCACCATGAAGTGCAGCAAATGGAAGTTTTGGATTTTGGATCATATAAACTTTACCATTAAGCAGTTTTTTTTGAGTCATGTAAAAACTACCAGCAACAGGAAGACAGCCAAGATTGTGACCAAACCCCATACGATGTGCTA
>Ga0193963_1000650_pt1 | contig 17972 bp, 20 predicted proteins | sample FB_6_MG_FD_140359 | JGI IMG/M metagenome (GOLD analysis project Ga0193963, IMG submission 140359) | Microbial mat bacterial communities from the Broadkill River, Lewes, Delaware, United States - FB_6_MG | ecosystem: Environmental > Aquatic > Freshwater > River > Microbial mats | place: USA...
ACAACTAATGCACCATATCCAAATACATTTCCTCTTTCACAAAGCCAAACACCATTTTCTTTACTTGTTTGGTAATTAACATCTTCAATTCCTCTAGTTGCGAGAACTTTTGCTACAGGGTGTTTCATACTATTTGCTGCTAAAAACTGACCTTTTTTGATGTTGACTGTGGCATTTGTTTTTCCAGCTTCTACTAATAAATCAGTTTGTCTACATAAAAAAGCTGGAATTTGAACTACATCACACACTTGTGCAGTAGCTGCAACTTGATTTGACTCATGAACATCTGTTACTAATTTGTATCCGAAAGTTTCTTTTACCTCTTGTAGGATTTTAAGACCTTCGTCTAATCCTGGACCTCTAAAGCTATCCAAGCTTGTTCTATTAGCCTTATCGAAACTTGCTTTAAAATAAAAATCTATTTTTTCATTTTCATTTAGTTTTGCTAATTGCTCAGCTATTTTCATAACATTATCTCTATTTTCTATAACACATGGACCGGTTAGTAGTATCATTTTTTTCCCTTTTTATTAAAATTTATAAATTTTGTAAAATATTTCTTTTCTTCACCAGTTATAATATAATGGAACTCATAAATATTATTTGTGATGTATTCTAAATCCTCTTTTGCATTTGCATCACATGCAAATAGTATTTTATCATTAATTTGTAGTTCAAATTCTAAATCTGGTAATAAAATATTCTCTTTATTTCTAACTACAAGAAGTGGGTATATATTATTATATTGATTTCGATCTCGTCTTGATAAACGTAATACATCTAATTTTACTTTATTATTATCTTTTAAATACTTGTAAACTTCTAATGTATCTGTTTTACTGATGCTTATTTCATGAGTAATTGGATTGATACCAATGTTTTTAATAAGCATTGATAAAAGTTGCTTTCCCCAGAGTTCATTTTTTTTAGAAATCAATCGTATCATAATATCACATAATGGATTTATAATAGCATTTGTAGTTTTATGTATTAGTATTTGAGAAGGTAAAAATATATGATCAATTTTAGCATGTGAAAAAATAGAAAAGTCTAAAAGTTCATTTTCTCGTGTAATAATTAATGTATTTTTATTTAATTTTTTTACTGTTGAAACTATTGATAAGTTGGTTGTATCATTATTTGTTCCAATAATAATTACTTTAGAATTTTTGATATCTGCTTGTTCTAAGATATATTTATCTTCGGCATTTCCATATATAATATTTTTTATACTATTATTTTTTGCTTTTTGTACAGTTTTTTCATCTGATTCAATAATAGTAGGATAAATACTATTTTGGTTAAACATCTCGTTAAGTATTATTCCAAATCTTCCATATCCACATATGATTATTTTTTCATTTGGAATTGTAAACGTTTTAGAATCCAAGGTTTCTATTTTATACAACCAGTTTTCAAGTCTAAAAAGACTAGGGGCAACAAGTGACATCTGTATTTGTTTTGCAATTATTGCAAATGGATTTTCTACTATATCTGCACCTACATCAATGAGATTTCCACTTTCTTCCATGGTTGTAGATTTTACTGCAACTCGAATATTCGGATTTAAGATTTTCGAGGCTAGGGTAACACGTAAATTTAATATTGAATCATCTAGTAATGAGATGATACCTCTACAGTGAATAGATTTAATCCCCGCAAACTCTAAAGAACTTGTCTGATGTATATCTCGTACTAAAACTGGAACATTTGGAGTAAAACCTTCAAGATGTAGATAGTCAGCCCTTTGTTGATTTCTCTCAATTACCACAACTCTCATATTTGAAGAAAGTAGTTTTTTTATAATTATACTTGTTGTTTCATTATATCCAAGTACAATAATAAAATCTTCTTTGATATTTTTTACGGATCTTTTAAATCTAGCTAATGCAATTTCACTTAAAAATAATTTATCTTGAAGTAAAGATACTAACGTTCCAATACCATAAAACCAACCTAGTACTGTAACATATATAGACATTGATACCCAAATTTTTTGAGCATGTGTAAAAGGGTAGGGTAACTCTCCAAATCCTATTGTTGTAGCTGTGTATGAGATAAAATAAAATGATTCGAAAATTGTTAGGTGATATTCATTTCCTTGGTCATCAATACCTGGGATAATAAGAAGTCCAGTCATTGCAATAGCATATGTAATAACAATAACTGCAAAAGGAAGTCTCATCCTTTGCAGTATAATCCATAAAGAACTATTATTCAAAGTTTATCTTTTAGATTGAAGTGTATCACCAATATAGAGAATTACTGATGTTATATTTGCAAGTAATGCTCCACCACTTAAAGAGATAATAATTCCGAATATTTCAGGAGAGATCGTATTATCTACGGAATAAATTGTCCATAGTGTTGCTGCAGCGATAAGTTGTAAGTCAGCTACTAAACTACTTGCAATAAGGACAGAACCCATTTGAGTTTTGTCTCCTAGTTTTAGTACAGTTGCAATTATATTGACTAAAATTGCAGCAAACAGTTCATATTTACTGTGCATCTGAAGATCTTGCGCATCACCATAAAAGAAACCGAAGTTTAATGTCATTGCTAAAATTATAAAAAATCCAGCTATTACTTTATCTAAGTTCATACTTTTCCTCCATTTCTATAGTTATAAATTATATCTAATAAATAATTAAATCAGTTAAGATTATTTTTTTGAAACGAGTATACCACTTATGATAATAAACCCTATACCTATAAACAAAGCAGTACTTGGAAATACATCACCTAAAAACATACCAATAAATATTGAAAATAAAATTGTTGAATAACTTATTGTTCCAACAATTCCACCTTGAGCTAAAGAATAAGCTTTTGTCATGTAGATTTGAGATCCAGTAGCAAAAATACCAAGTCCTAAGATATGAAACCAAGCCCAGCCTGTAGGCATAACAAAAGGGGCTATAATCCAGTCTAGTGACTCTGAGGTATAAAATTCACCTATAAACATTAAAATTATGGGTCCAATTGTACCTACTAGCATAAAAGATAACACAATAGAGCGGTTATCATAATATTTTCTGAGTTCTCTAATAGAAGTATATGCAAGACCCGCACCCACTCCACTTAAAATTCCAAACCAGTCTGTTTTGCTTAAGTTTGTTACATCAAATCCTGTAACAAAAAGAACTCCAAAAAATCCAATAAATACACCTATCCAAGCTTTTCTTGAAAGTTTTTCGTTCAAAATCAGATAAGAAAAAATGGCAGTAAAAATAGGAGATACTTTACTGAATGTTTGAGCTTCAGCAAGTGAAATGTGTGCAATATTATAAAAGTACATAAGTAATGCACTAAAACCTATAAAACCTCTTGCAAAAAGTAGAAGTGGTTTACCACCTTTTTGATTAAGAGGTGATCTGTATATTGCATATAAAATTATAATAACACCAGTGACATTTCTGAAAAAAACTACCTCCAATGAACTTACATAAGTACTTAATTCCTTTGCAAATCCTCCTGTAAATGAAAATAAAAAAGATGAGATTAACATGTATTTTATAGCTAGTTTAGTGTTATCGTTAATTGTGGTGTTTATCATAATCGCGATTTTAATATAACTTTAGTTAAAATCGCATTATTATAGGATAGGAGAAATATTAAGTGCCAGTTATATTTAGTAATGAAATAGATTCTTATATCTATGCTATTTCAATTTTTGTTTTTTTTCAGTTTTTTAGAGTTCTTATTCGTAAAACTGCATATAAATTAGTGAAAAAAACAAATACTAAAGTTGATGATGATATTTTAGATGCAATCAAAAAACCAATAGATTTTTTGTTTATTATTATTGGGATTAACTTCGCAGTGACAATGTTATATTTAGATGATGATATTGTAGTAACTCTAGATAAGATTATTAGGTCTGGATTTATAGTAGTTCTTTTTTGGTCAATAATTAACGTTTTAAATCATTTATCAATTAACATACATAAAATAACTAATAAATTTGGTGATAAGATAAATGCTGATTTTTCAAATTTCATTGTTAAATCAATCAGGTTTTTCATTTTAATTCTTGGATTTATTGCAGTACTTCAGGAGTGGGGTTATAATGTAAGTGGATTTATTGCTTCTCTTGGATTAGTTGGTATGGCTTTTGCATTAGCTGCAAAAGACACTGCGGGAAATTTATTTGGTTCATTAGTAATATTTACTGACAAACCATTTAAGATTGGTGATTGGATTAAGACTCCTGAAGTTGAAGGTACTATTGAAAACGTAGGAATTAGATCAACAAAGGTACGAACATTTGCACAGGCCTTAGTAAGTGTTCCTAATGGTACACTAGCTAATAGTGCTATTTTGAACTGGTCTAGAATGGGGAAAAGAAGAGTTAAAACAACGTTAGGTTTAACTTATGGAACATCTGGTGAAACATTAGAAATAATTATTAAAGAGATTAAAGAGATGCTTCAAAATCATCCAGATATACACCAAGATACTATACATATTTACTTTAGTGATTTTGGTGAAAGTTCATTGAATATTTTTTGTTACTATTTTACAAAAAGTACAAACTGGGCTGAGTTTATGAGAGTTAGAGAAGCAACATATTTAAGTATTATGAAAATAGTAGATAACAATGGATCAAGTTTTGCATTCCCAACGCAAACTTTACATATAGAAAATGATAATTTAGTAGAATAAAAAAGGTAAAAAATGATAAAAATAGCTTTAATAGGACAACCAAACGTTGGTAAAAGTTCGTTATTTAATAGACTAGCTCGAAAAAGAGTAGCAATTGTAAGTGATGTATCTGGAACAACTAGAGATGTTAGAAGAAGAGAAATAGATATCAATGGTAGAGAAGCTATGATGCTTGATACTGGTGGTATTAGTAAATCAAAAAATGAGATTATGGAAGATGGTAGTGAGTTTAAAATTTTTACGAATGTAAAGAGAAAGGCTATTGAAACTGCTAAAGAAGCTGATATTGTTTTATATATGGTTGATGGTAAAAATATACCTGATGAGGAAGATAGAAACTTATTTTATGAACTTCAAGGACTTGGAAAAACTTTAGCTTTAGTTGTAAATAAAATTGATAATGATAAAGAGTTAGAAAGACTTTGGGATTTTTATGAATTTGGAATAAATGATGATGAGATGTTTGGGATTTCAGTTTCACACAATCGCGGTACAAAAAAACTATTCGAGTGGTTATATGAAAAATTACCACCAAGTGCAGCAGAAATAGCAGAAGCAAATCCAAAAGTGATTAGTGAATCTGAGATGGATATTTTAGTTGATCCTATTGACGAATTTGAAGAACCAGAAGAGATAGATCCTAATCATATTAAAGTAGCAATTATAGGTAAGCCAAATGTTGGAAAAAGTTCTATTTTAAATGCTTTAATTGGAGAAGAAAGATCTGTAGTTAGTCCAATTGCTGGTACTACGATAGATCCTGTTGATGAGACATATGAAGTAGGTGATAAAAAGATTACATTTATTGATACAGCTGGTTTAAGAAGACGTGGAAAAATACAAGGGATTGAAAAATTCGCTCTAATGAGAACAGAAGATATGCTTGCACAAGCTAATATTGCTTTATTAGTACTTGATGCTAGTGAACCTATTAGTGATCAAGATGAGAAGATTTCAGGGCTTATTGACAACTTTGGATTGGGTGTTATTATCATTTTAAATAAATGGGATGAAAATATGGATACTTTTGCAAAATTATCTGAAGAGATCCGTGGAAGATTTAAGTTTTTATATTATGCTACTATTGTTGCAGTTTCAGCGAAGACAGGTAGAAATATTCAAAAGCTTGAAGATAAATTATTATCTATATATGACAATTATCATAGAAGAATATCAACATCGGATTTAAATAGAACTATTGAAATGGCAATTAGAAGACATTCTTTACCAAGTCCAAATGGAAATAGACTAAGAATATTCTTTGCTACACAATTTGATGCAAATCCACCTACGATTGCTGTAATTATGAATAAACCTAAAATGTTGCATTTTTCATATAAGAGATACTTAATTAATTTCATAAGAGATAATCATGATTTCGAAGGTGTTCCTGTACGTGTAGTTGCAAGGGGACGAGGTGAGAGAAGTGCAGAGCAAGAACAATTTGAAGCTACTTATCAAGAGTTTAATCTGCCTACTGATTTTATGTTATCTAAATTTGTAGAAGAAGAGGGTGATTTCGAATACCATGGAGAAGATTAATCTCCATTGTATTTTATAAGCATAAAAAAAGGGTGAAGATTTAATCTTCACCCTTTTTTATAATTCTATATAATAATAAAATTATTTACCAGCTTTAACTGCTTCTTTAAGTTTAGCTCCAACTTTAAATTTAGCAACAGTAGATTCAGCAATTTGAATTTTGTCACCTGTTGAAGGATTGATACCTTCTCTAGCAGCTCTTTTAGAAGTACTAAATGTACCAAAACCAATAAATGCAACTGAATCACCAGATGCTAATGTTTCTGTAATTGTTTCAAGTGTAGCTTCTATTGCAGCACCTGCATCTTTTTTTGTTAAACCAGCTTTGTCTGCAACTGCAGCAATTAAATCACTTTTATTCATATTATTATCTCCTGTTTTTGTTCTTTGGGTAAATAATATCAAAAGAAACTTTAATTAATATTTAAACTTATGTAATTTATAACAAAAATTAGAAATTATGCTAGAATACGCCTATGTTTACTACTAAATCATTGCTTACTATTGTCTTTTTCAGTTTCTTTCTTTATTCTGATCATTTTGGAATTAATCTATATTTAATCAATACTTTATTTGCTCTCATGGCAATTGCATCGTTGTATTTACTAAAAAAGAACGAATTATTTGTTTCAGGATTTTTTATATCGATAATATGGTTTTGGTGGGTAGGATATAGTTTTATATATTATGAGTTGACTTTTCTTATTCCTATCATACTAATATCAATCGGTATTTTATATGGTATTTTGTTCTATTTAATTGGGTTAAGTCAAAACATTTTTTATCGAATTGGGTCTATTTTTCTTTTAAGTTTTATTGATCCATTTGGATTTAATTGGTTTAAATTTGAATTGCCATTTATAAATAGCTATTTTGGAACTTCAAAAATAGAGTTTTTTATTATACTGATTTCTATAGGTTTTTTTCTTGAGTATAGGGATAGATACCAAAAACAAAGTTATGTAATGCTTTTCCTAGTGTGTTGTACTCTTTATGGATATAAGTACTTTACAATGGATATTGTTGTTAAACCAAAAATTGATATTGTTCAGCATCAAACAAATATTGAACAAACTAAAAAATGGGATAAGAGATATAAACAAAAAATAGTTCAAGACAATTTACTAGCAATTGAAAAAGCAATTAATGATAAAAAAGATTTAATTATTTTGCCAGAAACTGCTTTCCCTCTTGTCCTAAACCGTGTACATGGAGTTAATGCAAAATTACTTGAATTATCTTATGACGTATCAATTGTTACAGGTTCTTTATATGAAAAAGAAGGTTTATTATACAATAGTACATATTTTTATGAAAGAGGAAAAGTAAAGGTTGCACATAAAGTTGTTTTAGTTCCTTTTGGTGAAGCTATCCCACTACCTGAAAAAATTCGAAATTTAATAAATGATATTTTTTATAATGGTGCAAAAGATTATGAAACTGCAAAAGAGCCAACAACATTTACTATAAAAGGTGTTAAGTTTAGAAATGCAATATGTTATGAGGCTACTACAGATGAAATATATAAGAATATTGATACACCTTATGTAATTGTTACTTCTAACAATGCATGGTTCAGCCCATCTATACAACCAACTTTACAAAATTTATTGATGAAATATTATAAAAATAAATATAATCTTCATTATTTTAGTGTTTCAAATTATTAAAATGAAGAAATATAATTTAAATTAGTGTATAATAATGAAGATTTTATTCTAGAAAGGAGCTAATATGAATATTGAATTGATTAAAACATTAAAAGTATTATATGTTGAAGATGAAATTGCCTTACGAGATATTACAAGTAGCTCTATAGAATCTATAATCAGTACTTTGGTTGTTGCTGATAATGGTAAAGATGGATTAGAAAAGTTTAACAATGGTGAATTTGATTTAATTATTACTGATCTTTCTATGCCAGTTATGGATGGAATTACCATGATTAAAGAGATTAGAAAAATAAATGCTACTATACCTATTGTAGTGACTACAGCTTTTGGTAGTCAAAATGAAGAAGTTGAAAAACTACAAGAGATAGGTATGAGTGCTTATATTATGAAACCCGTTGATGTAATGAAATTACTTCAAACAATAGATGAGTCTATTGCCCAATAAAATAGGTATATAAACTCATTATAAAAATAATCACAAATATTGTGATAAAGATATCTTTTGTTTTTACAGTTGGATTTAAGATGCCACAATACTGACATCTTCTAATTTTAGAGTCTACCATACTTTTACAGTTTCGACACTCTTCTTGTTTTTTACTCATAATCTACTTTCTTATTTATAAATTTCGTCTAAAAGACTATCTACAAATTGATCTGGATCAAATTCTATTAGGTCTTCTTGTTTTTCCCCAATTCCTATATAAAAAATTGGTAGTTCTAATTGATTTGAGATAGAAAATAATGCTCCACCTTTTGCAGTACCATCTAATTTTGTTACAATTATTCCATCTATATCAATCATCTCATTAAATGCTTTTGCTTGTGCAATTGCAGTATTCCCTTGTGTACCATCTAAAATCATAATTTTCTGATGAGGAGCACCTTCTTTTGCCTTATTACAAACTTTTACAATTTTCTTTAATTCATTAGCGAGATTTTTTTGAGTTTGTAATCGACCTGCAGTATCAATAATAGTATGATCAATATTTTTTGATACTGCTGAACTAATTGTGTCAAATGCAACAGCACTAGGATCATGCCCATGTTGTGTTTTTATAATTGGTACATCTAATTTATCTGCCCAAGTTGATAGTTGCTCTATAGCAGCTGCTCTAAAAGTATCACCTGCACCTAATAAAACACTTTTACCACTTTGTTTATATCTATTTGCTAATTTTGCTATTGTTGTAGTTTTACCAGCTCCATTTACTCCAATAATAAGTTCAATATAAGGTGTAGGCATATTTGATTTGTCTATAATAGGGGCATGCTCAAATAATGAAACTAATCTATGCCGTAGTTGAGCTCTTGTTATTAATTCAGGAAGACCATCCATTGCTTTCTCAATAATTTCATATTCCATATCAGCTTCAATAAGTATCTCTTCAATAACATCAAATTCAATTTTTTCTTTTTTTTCAGGAATTATAGATTTTAAGTTTCCAACTGTTTTCTCTAAGGCTCTACTAAAAAAGCCTTTTTTTTCAATTTTCTCTTCTTCTAGAACTATCTCCTCTTTTGGAGATTCTTCTTTCTTTTTAAATAATCCAAACATTACTTCATCTTAATTGTTGCACTAATATCATTAAATAACATCTCTTCTGGTTTCATACCAATATAATATTTTACGTATTGACCTTTTTTGTTAAATAAAACCATAAAAGGGATAGAACCAGATGGATTTAGTTCATTAACAACCCCAAATAGTTGTTTTGCAACTTCTCCTGATACAATAGGATACGATACATTATATTGTGCAATAAATTCTTCTAAGTGTTCTTTTGAGTTAAATCCCCCACCTCTTGGTCCAATATCAACAGCAAGTATTTCAAAATCTTTTTCTAGTTTTGTTCTAATATTATTTAAATGTGGGATCTCAGCAATACATGGTGGACACCAAGTTCCAAAGAAATTTAAAAGAATAACTTTATTTTCTAATCCTTCAAATTTCCAACCTTCTTTATTTGCTGTAATTGTAATTGCTTTTCCAGTAGTAGTAGTTAAATTAAATTTAGGTGTAATCTCTTTTTTTGTTTCTGTAATTATAGTATCTTCGATTTTTTCTTTTTCCCCACATCCTGTTATAAGTAATAGTGCTAAAAAACTTAATATAGCAATTTTTTTAATCTTCATTTTTAGTTCCTTCTGATAAAATGTATCATGGATTTTATCCTAAAAAGGCTTAGACATGTCATTGATAACTAAAGCTAACTTTAGAAACTTAGCTTTAAAAAGATTACGATTTTTTAGTAGTTTTGCAAAGATTAAAAAAAACAAAAGTATATGTTCAAATATTATAAAAATTATAGAATTGCATAAACCTAAAAAGATATTACTTTATATTCCATTGAGTTTGGAAGTAGACGTAATGCCAATAATTAAAGAATTAAGAAAAAGAAAAAATATTGAGGTTTATGTTCCTTTTATGAAAGGAAAGTCGTTTGTTCCTGTAAAGTTTAGATTACCTTTAAATATAAAAAAGTTTGGTATTAAAGAACCTAATTTTTCTACATTTAGAAATAATGATATTAAGCTTGATATGGTAGTTGTACCCATTGTAGGAATTGATGAAACATATAGAAGAATAGGATTTGGAGCAGGAATGTATGATCGGTTTTTTGATACATTAAAAAGTAAACCCATAACTATTTTTACACAATTAAAACTTTGTAAATCAAAAGAAATAGTAACATCAGATCATGATATCGAGGCAGATTATATAATTACAATGTAAAGGTTTATAAGATGGAAATAGAAATTATTATTATGATTTCTGTTATATCGATAATTGTATCTATAATTAGTGTTGTTGTTGTCAACAAACTACATAGTGCAAAATTTGATATATATACAGAAAAAGCTATTGCAACATCAAAAGTAATAGAACACGAAGCGCAAGCGATATTAAAAGATGCAAGAAATAAAGCAAGACGAGATTACGATAAAGAGTTTAAAAAATTACGAAAAGAGTTAGACTATAAACAAAGAGAATTAGAGAATTTTATTGATGAGGAATTATTAAAAAATAAAAAAGATAAAAAAATTATTGAAAATTCAAAAGCAGAAGTACTCTCTTTGCAAAAAGGGTTAGAATCCCAAAAGAAAGCTTATGAAGAAAAGATAAAAAATGTCGAAAAAATCTTGGAAAATGCAAGTGGTCTGACAAAAGCTGAGGCTACAAACTTTATGCTAGAGCAAGCAAAAGAAGATAGTCGTGCAGAAGTATCTTCAATATTTAGAAAAGAATATAAGCTTGCAAAAGAAGAATCTAAAAAAGAGATAAACAATATTTTATCAACAGCCGTTACAAGATATGCAGGTGAATTTGCAGCTGAACGACTTATCAATCATATCCCTTTACCTGATGATGAAGCAAAAGGTAAAATTATTGGTAAAGAGGGACGAAATATAAAAGCTCTTGAATTTTGCTTGGGTGTTGATATTATTATCGGAGATATCCCTAATACTATTACAGTTAGTAGTTTTAATTTGTATAGACGTGCAATATCAACTAAAACAATTGAAGTTTTATTAAAAGATGGTCGAATTCATCCTGCTAAAATTGAAGAAGTTTATAATACTGTTAAAAAAGAGTTTGATGATAATATTTTTAAAGAGGGTGAAGATACTATTGCTGCTTTAGGTATTACAAATATGCATAAGGAGCTTATTCATCTAATTGGACGACTAAGATATAGAGCTAGTTACGGTCAAAATGCTTTAGCTCATACTTTAGAAGTTGCGAACTTAGCTGGATTGATTTCAGCTCAGCTAGGTGGAGATACCATCTTAGCAAGACGAGCTGGTTTAATGCATGATATTGGTAAAGCTTTAACACACGACATGCCAGGTTCACATGTAGATATAGGTGCAGATTTATGTAGAAAGCTAGGAGAACCAGAAGAGGTTATAAATGCTATATATGCCCATCATGGTCATGAAGAAGCCTCAAGTATTGAATCAGCAGCTGTATGTGCTGCTGATGCTTTAAGTGCAGCAAGACCAGGGGCACGAAGAGAAGTCTTAGAGAGCTTTTTAAATAGAGTTGAAGAGATCGAGTCTATAGCTACTAGTAAAAATGGTGTTGTAAATACTTATGCAATAAATGCAGGTAGAGAATTACGTGTTATTGTAAATGCAAATTTAGTAAATGATGATGAATCTGTATTAATGGCAAATGAAATTGCAAAAGAGATTGAAGATAAAGTTAAATATCCAGGTGAAATTAAAGTTAATGTTATTCGAGAATTACGTTCTATAGGTTATGCAAGATAATATATAGTTGTGATGAAAATAAAAGTAGTAAATTTGATTTACTACTTTAATATAAATTATTTTTTGATTGTCATTAGGTAGTTTATAACTGTATCGATGAAAGCATCGTGCTTTCTTTCTTTTAAATATGCAATATATAACTTTCTATTCATTTTAATTTCTGGTAATCTTGCTTCAAATAAAACACCATGCTTTACATATTCTTTAATAGCATGAGTAGATACGATAGAAACTGTAGGGACATCATCTTTTGAACTATGTAATACTGTTTGTACGATAGCTGTAGGTGAAGATGCTTCACTTACTATATTAAATGATTCACAGTCATTCATATTTGAAAACTCTAAAGATTCTTTAAACAATCTTCTTGTATGACTTTTTTGATCTCTACAAACCCATTTGTATTGAGAAGTGTCTTCATTTTTTACTCTTTTAGGAAGTTTTTGGTTTGAAAAAATTACAATTTCGTCCTCTAACCATTCTCGGTAGATGATACCATCTTCAAATATTGGTGATTCGATTAATGCCATATCAACTTTTTTATCTTTTAAAGCTTCTATAGATTTTGCACTAGAAGAGATATTTACACTTACGTCATTATTTATCTTAGCTTTTATATCATTTAGAAATGTAGGTAAAATATAATTACCAATTGCACTAGATGTTCCAAAAATAAATGTTATATCTTTATTGATAATTTTAAATAGTTCTTTTTCTCCACTTGCAATTACTTTTTCAATTTTTTGAGCAATTGAGAATAGCTTCTCACCTTCTTTAGTAAGACTTATTCCATTTTTTTTTCTATCTACAATTGTTGCATCAAGATAGTTTTCAAGAAACCTCATTTGCTGTGTAACAGCAGGTTGTGAAATACCTAATTTTGCAGAAGCTTTAGAAAAAGACTTTTCTTTTACTACTGTAATAAAAGTATTCAGTTTTGTAAAATCTGATAACATTAAATTTACCTCTTTAGTTTTAATAATGAGAATGATAACATATATTAATATAAACATTAATTAATTATTGTAAAAATACACACTATTTATCTATCTGCTACATATTTACTTAGCAATCTTGCATATCTTAAAAAAAGAGACCTCAAAATTTAATCTATCGTATTATCTAATATTAATAATTTATGATTTTATCTAAAGTTTTAGATAATAAAGTAGTAGTTTTTGTTATAATAATTTCGATAAAAGTTTTCTTTCTATTTTGTGAACTTGTAGTTTTTTTGATAGAATATTATATTATTTGTGAAAGAGAAAAAGGTTTTTTTAATGTCAATTTAGCTTAAATGATGAACTGTTTTGGATAACCTACAAATTACTAAAATTGTAATTAACTATTATATAGAAGTTATTCAAGAAAACCAAATGACTGATGGAGAAGAAAATGTTTGATTTTATAAATTATGGGGAAAGTGTACTGACATTTGTAGTTTTTTTAATTACAATGTATTTAAATAAAGGAAGTGGGAAAAAAATTGACTTTCTAGGTATAGTAACTGGTTTAATATTTTTATACACTTTATTTGGAATGCCTATAGTTCAAAAAAATAAAGCCGACAAAAATATAGTTTCATATGAAAAAGGTGAGTCTTTATCATGTTTTTCTGGTTTTTTATTTTTTAGTTCAACTTTTTCTGTAAAGAAGAACGAGTGGGATTTAGAAGGAACTTATTTTATTAATAAACAAACTAAAGAAAATATCAGAGTTGACAAGTGTGAGAGTATACTCTTACAACAAAAAAGATAAAATTTATTAAGGTTTATAAATTGAAAAAAAAGAATACACAAGAAGATACTATTAAAAAAGACACAACTACATTAAGAATTATTAATTGGGCATTTTCGATTGCTCTAGTTTTTGGTAGTTTCGTTATATTATTTAATGCCACGCAAACTGGAACACTCTATTTACTTTTTTTCTTGCTTTTGGCTATTACCTCATATATACTGCCAGCTATTTTATTGTATCCTGGCACTAGTAAAATATTTGGTATCACTATTATTTTGGACAAAAAAAATAAGTTATTCTATAAGATATCAATTGTATCTAATTTTCTTTTTTTACTTGTAGGAGCGGGAATAATTATTACTGCAGTTGTTACAGGTCAATATGTTTTAGTGATATTAGGGTTTATATTCACGCTATTATCTTTATCAAATGTTAAAGCTTTAGATTTTTCTGTAAAAGAACTAGGGAAGTAAAGGAGAATAACTCCTTTAACTCTTCTTATCACCGATTTTTTTACCTATTTTAAAAGAGATGAACGCTAGTCCCATCATTACTACTCCAGTAACTATTATTGCTGAAATCTCACCAGAAGACATATAAATCCTTTTCTATTAAATTTTATAAAAAAGTATAGCAAAAATGGTTTAGCAAATTATTAAATCACTTGTATTTATTTTAATAGTTCAAATAAATTTATATAAATTGTATTTATATTTTAGCTGACTAAAGAGAATAAAGATAGGCATAAGAATATAGCATAATGACATAATTTAGGGATATTTATAAATTAAATGCTATAATAAAGCTATATTAGATGAAAGAAGTACAATGTTATCTACTTTAAATAACTCACAAAAACAAGCGGCTCAGCATATTGATGGCCCAATGCTCATCTTAGCAGGTGCTGGAAGTGGTAAAACAAAAACCATAACAACAAGACTGGCATATTTAATCTCTATAGGGATAGACCCTTCTTCAATTCTTACTTTAACTTTTACAAATAAAGCTGCAACAGAGATGAGAGAAAGAGCATTTTCATTAATTGAGAACACAACGTATCCCCCATTGTTATGTACTTTTCATAAGTTTGGATTATTATTTTTAAAATTTAATATTAGCAAAATAGGGAGAAAAAATAATTTTGTAATTATTGATAGTGATGATAAAAAAAGAATCTTAAAATCGATTGATAAAGAAACACCAACTGCTACTTTAGCTGCTGAAATATCAAAATTTAAAAACTCTGTTGTTTCTATATCTGAAGCAAAAACATCTGCTCAAGATAAACTATATATACAAATTGCTGATGTATATGAAAAATACGAAAATTATTTGGAACAAAATAACTTAGTAGATTTTGATGATTTAATACTATTGACATATAAAATCTTATCAAATGATAAGGCATTAGCTATAGAAACTAGTGAAAAGTATAAATACATTATGGTTGATGAGTATCAAGATACAAATGAATTACAATACAAATTATTAAAAAAACTATGTGAAAATCATAGTAATTTATGTGTTGTAGGAGATGATGACCAATCAATTTATGGCTGGAGAGGCGCTACGATTAAAAATATTTTAACATTTGGTGAGACATTTGAAAATACTTTAACTATCAAATTAGAAGAAAACTATCGTTCAACAAATAAAATTCTTTTTCATGCTAATGCACTTATCGAACACAATCGAGATAGATTAGGTAAAAGGCTTGTTGGTACTCGAGGTGAAGGTAATTCTATTAAAGTTTATGAATCACAGGATGAAAACGAAGAAACACGGAAAATAACTGACGATATAAAACAATTGATTTTAAACGGAGAATCTGCTAAAGATATAGCAATCTTGTATAGAGTAAATGCATTGAGTCGTGCATTAGAAGAGGGGTTAAATCGTACTAATATAAACTATAAATTAGTAGGTGGTTTAAAATTTTATGAAAGAGCTGAGATTAAAGATTTAATTGCTTATTTTAGAGTTATTACAAATGCAAATGATAATTTCTCAATAAAACGAATTATCAATAAACCAAAACGTGGTATTGGTAAAATGACTATTGATAAATTAGAATTAGAATCCCATCAAAAATCACGTTCAATGTTTAGTATCATTAAAGATTATTCTCCTGAAGAACTTACTATTTTAGTAGGTAAAAAAAATGCAAGGACATTAAAAGTTTTTATGGCTTCAGTTGAAGATTTACAAGATGTATTGGCAACTACAAAAATGAGATTTATTGATTTATTTGAAGACACGTTTGATTTTAAAACTACATATGCAAAAGTAATAGATGCAGATGACAGATTAGCTAATATTGATGAGTTTTACGGATATCTTAGAGACTTTTTTATAAAAAATATTGATTTAAATCTCGAAGACTTTTTAAACGAAATCTCATTAGAGAGTGCTGCTGATGGTATTAGTGAAGAATATATATCCTTAATGAGTATACATGCTAGTAAAGGTTTAGAATTTAAACATCTTTTTATTGTTGGAATGGAAGAGGGGTTTTTCCCATTAGTTGGTGATGGTAGTAATTTAGAAGAGGAAAGAAGACTTGGTTATGTTGCTATAACACGAGCCTGTGATGAGTTAACACTTAGTTTTGTACATAGTAGATTTTATAAAGGTAGAAGAACACAGTTAGTTAAAAGTCGATTCTTAACAGAATCAGATCTCATAAAAGGTAGTTTAACCATAGAAAAAAATAGTGCATTTAAAAAAGATGATTTAGTAAAACACAAAATTTTTGGAATGGGAAGAATCTTAAGTGTTCAAAAAGCTGGAAAAGAACTAAAATTAAAAATAAACTTTGGTGGCAATAAAAGAGATATTTTGTCATCGTTTGTAGAAAAAATTTAAAGGTAAAGTTGTTGAATAGATTATTCGTAGTAAAAAAGCCTGTATTTATAAGTAGCAATTTTTATTTAAATAGAATAAAAAGAAAATATAAAAATAAAAAAGCAGGTTTTTCTGGAACACTTGATCCTTTTGCTTGTGGATGTTTGATTGTTGCATTTGGGCAATATTCTAAACTTTTTCGTTTTTTAAAAAAAACTCCAAAGTCATACAGAGCTACAATTTTTTTAGGTGCGCAAAGTGAATCATTAGATATTGAAAATGTATATGATATTCAAAATATTAAGAAACTAGATGAATTAACTATAAAAGAGCAATTAAATAGTTTACTAGGAACATTAGAATATTTACCACCTAAATACAGTGCAAAAAAAATAGATGGACAAAGAGCATATAACCTTGCACGTGATGGAATAGATTTTGAAATGAAAAAAGTTATTTCTGAAGTACATAATGTAAAATTTATAAATTACAATCATCCTTTTATTACATTTGATATAACAGTAAGTGAAGGTAGTTACATAAGAAGTATGGCTCAAATATTACTTGAAAGACTAAATACTATTGGGACTTTGTCATATCTTGAAAGATTACATGAGGGTAAGTTTTTTTATAATGATGAAAAAGCTTTAAATCCTTTAGAGTATTTAGATGTACCTTTAAATACTTATATCGGTACAAAAGAATGGTTTGATTTAGGTAAAAAACTAGATATTGAGTATTTTGAAAATAAAAAAGATGGTGAGTACTTAATTGTATTTGATAGTTTCTTTTCAATAATAGAGATTGTAAATAATGAACCAAAATATATTTTAAATAAAGTTTTACTAAATGACTAAAAAATCTTATGCAAAAGTAAATATATTTCTTAAAATTGCAGGAAAGCGTAATAATTACCATGAGTTAGTTTCTCGTTTTGTTCGAGTACATAATTTATATGATGTGATTAGTTTTAAAGAGAGTATTTGTGATGAGTTTACATTAGAAGGTGATTTTGGCTGTTTAACTCAACAAAATACAGTATATAAAGCGTATTTAAAACTAGTAGAGATATCTTCTACAGTATCAACTTTTTTCAAAAATCACAAAGTAGTTGTAGATAAAAAAATACCTGAATTTGCAGGACTTGGTGGAGGTAGTTCTAATTGTGCTACATTTATGATAATGGTAAACGAAGTTTGTAATTTAGGTTTAACTAAAGATGAATTATCT
>Ga0193963_1000652_pt1 | contig 17950 bp, 17 predicted proteins | sample FB_6_MG_FD_140359 | JGI IMG/M metagenome (GOLD analysis project Ga0193963, IMG submission 140359) | Microbial mat bacterial communities from the Broadkill River, Lewes, Delaware, United States - FB_6_MG | ecosystem: Environmental > Aquatic > Freshwater > River > Microbial mats | place: USA...
CGCCAACGCCTGCTGGATCTGGACAACTACCACAAGATCATCAGCATCAGTGCCAATGCCAGCCGACTCGGTCTGGATGCAGTTGATACCTTCTGGCCTCAGTGCCCAGTGGGTTTGGACTGGTTTGCGGTTGGCCCTGGCAGTGCCGAAGCCTTGCTGCAGTTTGGTCTGGAGGTGACAACCCCCAGCCGGTGTTTTGACTCAGAAGGGTTGCTGGCGTTACCGCAACTGCAACAGGTCGCTGGAGACAAAATCCTGATCTGGCGCGGTGTTGGTGGCCGTGAAGTGTTAGCCAAAACACTGCGGGAGCGGGGTGCCAGTGTGGACTACGCTGAGTTATACCAGCGAGAAGAACACCGATATGAGCCATCTGTTTGGCAACAGGCTCTGACAACAGACACCTGGCTGGTACTCAGTAGTGGCCAGGCTTTGCAGATCATCGAACAGCAAGTCCCTGATCTGCCACAACGCATCGCAGGTTTGATTTTGCCCAGTGAACGAGTCGCTGATCAGGCAAGAAACAAGAATTACCATCAGGTGCTGGTACCCGCCAGCGCCCGCGACGATGACGTACTGTCCTGCATACAGGACAGTCTTTAGATTAAAATACTGCCCAAAAGCGGTTTACCATTTTTCTTTTGAACATAAACAGGAACCTGGACGTGAGCGAAAAAGAATCCGACGCCCCGAAGTCACAAGGGCCAGAGACTTCTCCACCGGAAGAAACCAAAGCATCACAGGAAGCTACCGGGGTAGAAACACCGTCTCTCAGCATTGAGAAATCAGACACCTCTTCAGAGGATGCTGCCAAATCAGATGCGACAACTGACGCACCTGATTCGGACAAGGCAGACAAAAAGCCGGAAGAGATGCCTGCTGACGCTGCCACGGGCGGTTCCGGCCCAACGGCTGACGAAGGCGAAACGTCTCCAGTGCCAGCACCGGAAGAAGAGCCAGCCAAGGCACGTACACCGTTATGGCTGATTCTGCTGGCCGTCATCAATCTGGCGCTGATCATTGCTCTGGCCGCCGGTTACTGGATGGATCGCCGTGAACAGCACTCCAGCCTGCAAACAACGCAATCTGGCATTGCCGTACTGGACGACCGTATTGAACGTGCTGAAGGCGCGATCTCCAGCAACAGCAACAATAGCCGCCGCAATGCGAATGACACAGCCAGGTTCAATCAACAGGCTGCCCGCCTGAAGAAACAGATTGACCACAACACTGACCTGCTCGCCAAACTGCCTGGTGCAGAGCGTCAGGACTGGTTGCTGGCCGAAGCTGAGTATCTGATGCGTCTGGCTCATCAACGCCTGACTCTGGAAAAAGACTGGCAGGGTGCTGTTGCCATGCTGCTGGCCGCCGACAAGGTTATTCTGGAAACCAACAACCCACGCTACGATGCCGTACGCGCCCAGTTGGCCAAGGAAATTCTGGCATTGCGTCAGGTGCCAACCGTCGATACCGTCGGTGCCGTGAATCGTCTGCAAGCTCTGCAGGACACGCTGGAAAAACTGGACTGGCGTCCACAACGCAGCATGCCTGAACTGGCGGATGCTGCTACTTCGCCAGAAGAAGCCGCTCGCTGGTTTGACCACATGTGGGAAGGCGTACTGGAACAGATGCAACGCATGATCGTTATCCGCTTTGATCAGAAAGTTGATATTCCTGTTGGCCCGGATCAGCAATACCAACTGCAATACGGCATGCACCTGATGCTGGAACAGGCACAAATTGCAGTACTGCGCCGTCAGCAAGCCTTGTATGACCGCAGCCTGACGCGTGTTAAAGGCTGGATTGATGGCCACCTGATTAACGATTCCGCCAGTGCCCGCGCCGTCAAGGACACGCTGGCTGAACTGCAAGGCTGGAAGATTGATCCACAAATGCCAGAAGTGAACCGCTCCTTGTTCATGCTGCGTGAAATTCTTGAGAAGCAGCGTCGAGGCGTCTTCGATACCTCCAATGCCAAAAAAGCGGCTGCCAACAAGAAAGCAGCGGAGGGCTGATTAAATGAAGCGCTGGTTACTACTGACAATTGTCATCTTGCTGGCTGGTTTGGGCATTGGCTCACTGGCTGGCAAAGATCCGGGGTATGTCCTGATTAACTGGACGACCATTAGCCTGGAAACTACCGTCTGGTTTTTCCTTGCCTTCCTGGCTGTCCTGATTCTGGGCTTTTACTTCATTGCCCGCTCAACGCTGATCCTGCTGGGTTCCCGCACCTGGTTTCGCGAATGGCGCGATGAGCGCAGCAGCGGCACCGCACGCAAGCAGACCACTCGTGGTCTGTTGGCTTTGGCTCAGGGCCAGTGGCCACGTGCCGAGCGCTTGTTGACCAAAAGTGCCAAGTCTGCAGACACGCCACTGATTAACTATCTGGCGGCAGCTCGTGCCACCTATGAACAGGGCAAAACCCAGGAAACGGACGAACTGCTGAATGCAGCGAATCAAAGCACACCCGGTGCAGAACTGGCTGTTGGTATCACTCAGGCTCAACTGTTGATGTCACGCGGTCAGAACGAACAAGCACTGGCCGTGCTGCTGAAGCTGCGTGAATCCCACCCTCGCCATGCCTATGTACTCAAGTTACTGGTCAAGCTGTATCAGGAACTGGAAGACTGGGTTGCCCTGCATAAGCTGCTGCCAGCATTTGGCAAAATGGGGAAAATCTCAGAGGAAAAACTGCACAAACTGGAGAACAAGGTCTACGTCCAGTTGCTGGAAAAAGCGGCCAACTCTCCTGTTAAGCAGTCGGCTACTGAGATCCTGAAAGACCAGTTCAATGGCATTCCCCGTAACAGCCGTTACCGCCAGCCAATTCTGCTGAGCTACGCCACTTTGCTGCACGCTCGCAAAGCCGATGACATCGCAGAAGAAGCACTGCGTCAGGGAATGAAACAAACCTGGGATGATGCACTGGTGAACCTGTACGGTACGCTGAACAGTGATCCAAAGCAGCTGGCTGCGTTTGCCACTCAGCAACTGAACAATCGTCCTAACGACCCTGTTTTGTTACTGGCTCTGGCTCGTATCAGCCAACGTCAGGAGCAACTGGATAAAGCTCAGGAGTATCTTGAAAAAGGTCTGGCACAAGCCAATATGCCAGAGCTTCATGCTGAAATGGGTCGGGTTTTGTCTGCCACAGGCAATCCTGAGAAAGCCTGTGAACACTTTGAGGCTGCTCTGCAAAACCAGCCAGCTCACTAGAGCTGGGTTGGTTTACCTGCCGCTGTTCGAACCTTGATCCATTCCTCATAGGTTCGGGCAGCATCTCCCCCCGACATATTGCCAATCACTTCAAAATAATCTGCTTTGAACCGGTCTTTCATCACCTCAGCACGCGGGCGGCCACGCAGCAAATAGACGGTTTGCACATTTTGATGGTCAAAGGCACGCCACGTCTGCTCATCCTTCAGCCCAACGTACGTGTGATTTTCCAGCGCCTTAATCAATTTGCCTGTTCTCAGGCTTTTGGCCCGCTCTGCCGCTGCACTGAACTGATACACAATACTATAAGCCGTCGCAGCCGCGCTGGATGGGTAGTCACCAAAACGCTCTACATAAGACTCAACAAAGCGCTTGCCATCCGCATAGTCGTATTTAAACGGCACTCTCCACGTCCATGGCAGTGTTGTCACAACACCTTCCAGAGTTCCGGCTCCCGCCAAACGCGCAACCCCCAGGGTGATGGCGGGTGCAATGATTGCCATTTTCTCTTTCAGCCCCCGCTTTTCAATGAGCTGCAAGGCCGTCGCCAGATCCTGGCCGAACTGGGTCACAACCAGAACTTCGGCACCCGATGCTTCTGCTTTGTCCAGAGCTGCACTCAGGTCTGATTGGCGAGGCTTGGGAAACTTGACCACAGCATTGGGGTGGTTGCCAGTATCGAGGGTGTTGGTTAGCTGTCGCAGAGACGCCTCGGTCGATGTTCCCCAGCTATAATCAGCCGTAATATAAAAGACCTTCTTGCCTGACAGGTGCTTATTGATGTGCTGCGACAGCACTTTGCATGCCATCCAGGTGCTGTAGTACTCACGAAACATGTGCTTGTGACCTTCAATACCTGTGGTTTCGTTTGCAGCCGTCAGCGCTCCAAAATAAATCAGGTCATGCTTGGCAGCTTCCTTTCCACCTGCAATCGCAACAGCGCTGGAAGCTCCGCCAAAAATCATGGCTGCTCCCTGACCTGCCAACTTACGAACATTTTTTACGGCTTTTTTCGGCTTGGATGCGGAGTTGGCGTACAACAGTTCCAGAGGTCGATCCAGTACTCCACCGCGTTCGTTTAATTCATCAACAGCCAGTAATGCACCATTTACCTGAGCAATTCCCTGCTCTTTATAACGTCCGCTTGAAGGGTAGTTCAGGCCGAGCTTGATACTTTCTGCTACGGCATGATTGGCGGCCAGGGCCAATGTTGCGGCAGCCAAATAATGACGCCACCGACAGGATCGTTGTGTTTTCATAGGAATTACTATCACTCTCGATTCAGGAAGTCTGTGAAGGAGGTCGATAATAATAAAAAGAGAAAGCAGATATAAGCGCGGAGAACCCACGTTACATCAATGGACAGCAAACAGAGGGCTTAAAAGCCCTCTGTTTGAGTAGGGAAGGAGCAGATTACTGCAATTTGGCTGGTTTACCTGCTTTTTTACGCACGTCGCTCCATTGCTCAAAGCTGCGTACTGCCGTATTGCCGGGAATGTTTAACACCACATCGAAGTAATCTTCATTGTATTTATCCGCCAGCACATCTTTTCGTTTCTTGTGGCGAACAACATAGACAGACTGAACACTCTGGTGGTCAAACGCACGCCAGGTTTGTGGATCTTTCAGGCTGGTGTAGGTATGCCCTTCCAGCGCTTTGATCAACTTGGCGGTTTTCAGAGAGCCTGCCCGCTCAACCGCTTCCTTGAATTGGTACACAATGGTGTAGGCAGTCGCGGCAGAAGTCGAAGGATACATCTGGAAGCGTTCGGTGAAGTTTTCAACAAAGCGCTTACCCTTTTCAAAGCCATACAGGTAAGGCACACGCCAGCACCATGGCACGGTACTGATGATGCCTTCCAGTAAGCCAGCCCCCACCGTCTTGGCGGCACCCAGAGTGATGTTTGGAATCACAATATCCATCTCTTTTTTCAGGCCCATGTTGTAGGCCAGGCGGAGAGAAGTCGCCAGGTCATCACCAAACTGGATCAACATCAACAGATCGGCACCAGAATCTCGGGCTTTTACCAGAGCCTCTTCAAGGTCGGACTGGCGTGGACGCGGGAACTTCACAACGGCATTGGGGTGAGCCAGTTCATCCTGGGTGTTTGTAAAGTTACGCAGAGAGGATTCAGTGGAATGTCCCCAGCTGTAATCCGCTGTGATATAGAAGACTTTTTTACCCTGCAGATCCTGATTCAGATAAAAGGCCAATGCTTTTGCGGTCATCCAGGCATTATAGGTTTCGCGGAACATGTGTGAATGTCCCTCTTTGCCCGTGGTTGCATTGGCGTAAGTCAGTGTTCCGAAGTACAACAAATCATGTTTTTTTGCTTCTTTACCGGCAGCAATGGCAACAGCACTGGAAGAACCACCAAACAGCATGGAGACACCTTGTGCGGCCAGCTTCTTGACGTTTCCTACGGCTTTATCCGGTTTCGATGCTGTATTGGCCGTCAGAAGTTCAAGCTTCTTGCCATTAATGCCACCGGCGTTGTTGATTTCTTCAACCGCCATCAAAGCACCGCGAGCCTGGGCGATACCTTGTTCTTTGTAGCGGCCTGTTGAGGGGTAGTTCAGTCCAAGTTTGATGGTATCAGCCGCCAGCACTTGCAAGGGCAGACACATCAGCAAGAGGGTGGTCCAATTTTTTCGCATGTTCACGACCCGTTGTTATTATTTTGTCGTTAGCGGCAATATTACCGCAACCTTGCCTATCACTTTCCTGCATATATTCCAATGAGTCAAGCAAGAGGGTGAGCAGACAATCATAGAAAATAGGTAAATACCCTAATTTGACAAGGACTGGGCCTTATCAGGTACTTGTGTCTTTTATACGTCAATACACTCAGCTTGTGACCGACACATCGCTAGCCATTGGTCTACCACGAGCTGGAGCTTTTCTTGCAGTGCTTTTATACCGGGCAAATAACCAGAATGTTCTGTTATTCGTCCGGTATCAGCGAAGGGAGATCAGGATCTGGGGGCGTAGGCGAAGACATCTGAACGCATGTTCTGTTCAGTCAAGCCAATCGGCTCTAACTGATCCAGCGTTCCATACACCATATTGGGCGAGCCACAGGCATATACCAGACACTGGCTCAGGTCAGTGAAATCATGGGCAATGACCTGATAAATCCAGCCTGCACGACCTTCCCAACCGTCGCTGCTTTGCTCAATGATCGGGTGATAATGCAGATGCTCGTACTGTTCGGCCCACTGAACAGGCAAGTCCGACAGATAAAATCCGTCCGCTTCACGATTCGACCAATAAATGTGGACTTCCTGCTGCGGGCGTTTCGACAAAATGCCTTCCGCCAGACTCTTGATTTGCGCAAAACCCGTTCCGGCAGCAATCAGTACGATGGCTTCCTGTGTATCTGTTTGCAATTGCTCCGGCAGGAAAACGCAATCTCCCATCGGTAACGTTGCTGTGATCACCGGCTCAGAGCGCAGTTGTTCAATCACACGGTGTGCCATCTCACTGGCATCGGCGATGTGCAACTCCAACTCACGCACATCCTGACCTGTCCAGCTTCCAGGGGCCGATGCAATCGAATACGGCAGCTTGATTTCCTCGCCCTCATCCCCGGCAACATGCAACATCAGATATTGTCCGGGCAGAAATTCCAGTGTCTTACCTGCTGGTGCGCTCAATACCACCCGATACACATCGCCGGTGAGCGCTTCCACCGACTGTATCTGGAAGGCCATGGTCTGTTGGGGAATCTGATCCGGGGCTGTCACACTGCTCATAACAATCTCTATGTCCGATAAGGGTTTGGCATGGCAGCATAATACCCGATTATCCTGATCAAGTACTGTACGACCCCGGTCGGACTGAAACGCCAAAGTGCCACTGACGTATTCCGCTGCGCAAATATCACAAATGCCATTACGGCAGGCCGACCTGACCGACAGCCCTTGCTCTTTGGCAGCCTCGAGCAAAGTCTGTTGTTCTGAACACCTGATCACTACATCTGCTGGCAGAAACCGAACCTGCCACCCGGACTCATTCATGAATGTGTCCCGGAACCAGATCTTGAATCAGACACTGGCAACAGCTCACTGGCATCATCCAGCCCCAATTCTGACCAGATATCATCCACACGTTTAACCACCTCCGGGTCACGCGTGATGGGTACGCCCCATTCCCGATCAGTTTCACCGGGCATTTTGTTGGTCGCGTCCATGCCCATTTTGGAACCCAGCCCCGAAACCGGTGAGGCAAAATCGAGGTAGTCAATCGGGGTATTCTCGACCAGCACAGTATCCCGCGCCGGGTCCATACGAGTAGTGATGGCCCAGATCACATCGTCCCAACTGCGGGTGTTCACATCGTCGTCCACCACAATCACAAACTTGGTGTACATAAACTGACGCAGGAATGACCACACACCCATCATCACGCGCTTGGCATGACCAGGATATTGCTTCTTCATGCTCACCACCGCCATGCGGTAGGAACAGCCTTCCGGCGGCAGATAGAAATCCACAATCTCGGGAAACTGCTTCTGCAAAATTGGCACAAACACTTCATTCAATGCCACACCCAGAATCGCTGGCTCATCCGGTGGACGTCCGGTGTAGGTGCTGTGATAAATCGGATTCTTGCGGTGTGTGATGCGATCAACAGTAAACACCGGGAAATCATCCACCTCATTGTAGTAGCCGGTGTGATCGCCGTATGGGCCTTCCGGTGCCATTTCACCAGGATGAATGACCCCTTCCAGCACAATCTCGGCGCTGGCAGGCACCAGCAGATCATTACCGATGCTTTTGACCAGCTCGGTCTTGCTGTCACGCAGCAGCCCGGCAAAGGCGTATTCACTCAATGTATCCGGTACTGGCGTCACGGCACCCAGAATAGTCGCCGGATCAGCGCCCAAAGCAACCGTCACCGGGAACGGCGTGTCCGGGTTCGTTTGTTGCCACTCACGGAAATCCAGCGCTCCGCCACGATGGCTGAGCCAACGCATAATCAGCTTGTTCTTGCCGATCACCTGCTGACGATAGATGCCCAGATTATGGCGCTCCTTGTGCGGGCCTTTGGTGATCACCAGCGGCCAGGTCACCAGCGGCGCCGCGTCGCCGGGCCAGCAATGCTGTACTGGAATCTTCGACAGATCGACGTCATCGCCTTCCAGCACCACCTGCTGGCAGGCTGCCTTGCGGACTTCTTTCGGCCCCATCGACATCACTTTCTTGAAGATCGGTAGCTTGTCCCACGCGTCTTTCATGCCCTTCGGTGGCTCAGGCTCTTTCAGAAACGCCAGCAACTTGCCAACGTCTCGCAGTGCCTCGACCGACTCCTCCCCCATTCCCAGCGCCACCCGCTTGGGTGTGCCAAACAGGTTCGCCAGCACCGGCATGTCGTAGCCCGTCGGGTTTTCAAACAGCAGCGCCGGGCCACCGGCCCGCAGAACCCGATCCGCGATTTCGGTCATTTCCAGGTGCGGATCAACCGGGTGCGAGATACGTTTTAGCTCTCCCCGTTGTTCCAGACCGTCGAGAAAATCACGCAAGTCGTTGTATTTCAAAGCTACCTCCAGAGAGCGGCTGGCCGACATGGCCACAGCAGATGTGTCGTTGAAGCGATCAGGATTGTACCAATCTCATACAGAACTCTGCACGTACACTGCGTTTCAGCACACAACTCATGACGACTGCGCTGCTCTTTCCTATAATGCGCAGCTTTTACCGGCGTTACGAACACCCACCGCAACATCCACAACCGCGCCGACAACAACGCCCGTACCAGACCGGAGTCTGTATGAATAGCCAGACAACCCTGATGAGCGCCTGCCTTGCCGGATTTTTGGGCGTCGCCCTTGGTGCTTTCGGCGCACACGGCCTCAAAGGCATGATTGAGCCAAGTCTGATGGCCGCCTACCAGACCGGCGTGCAGTACCATCTGGTGCATGCCGTCGCGTTACTGGCCGTCGGCGTCTGGCAACAGCAACAGGGCGGGATTAATCGCTGGCTTAACCGGGCAGCAATGCTACTGCTGGCAGGCCTGATACTGTTCAGCGGCAGCCTCTATCTCATGGCCATCACAGGCATTCGACCACTGGGCATCATTACTCCCATTGGCGGCACCTGCTGGCTGATCGGCTGGGCCATGCTGGCCTGGTCAATTCGTACCCAACCTGATTCAACACCGACCTAAACGAGCAACACTCAGTGACCAACGAAACCCAACATACCTCTGATCCATCATCCGAAGAACAGCCATCGGCTACCCAAACCGCCACCACCGATGACAAACCGATTTATCGTCGCGGCATCAAAAGCTTCGTGATTCGGGCCGGTCGCCTGACCAAAGGCCAGGAACTGGCGCTGGAACGCAAATGGTCGGAATGGGGAGTCGAACTCACCGATGGCGACATCAACCCGACCACACTGTTTGGCCGTGATGCCCACACCGTGCTGGAAATCGGCTTCGGCATGGGCCAGTCGCTGGTGGGAATGGCTCAAAACGCCCCCGAGAAAAACTACCTGGGCGTCGAAGTGCACCTGCCCGGTGTCGGCTCGGTTCTGAACCTGGCTGAAGAAGCCGGAATTGAGAACTTGCGTATTTCCAAAGACGATGCCATTGAAGTGTTGAAGCTCATTCCAGACAACAGTCTTGATACGATCCAACTGTTCTTCCCCGATCCGTGGCACAAGAAAAAGCACCACAAGCGCCGCATCGTACAGCCTGAGTTTGCCCAGACCCTGCGCCGGATTCTCAAGCCAGGCGGCATTTTCCATCTGGCAACCGACTGGGAGCCGTACATGGAGCACATGCTCGAAGTGATGGACGTCGCCGATGGCTACGAGAACATCGCCGGTAACGGCAACTGCATACCGCGCCCGGAACATCGCCCCCTGACCAAATTTGAAAAACGTGGCCAGAACAAAGGGCATGGTGTCTGGGACATGATGTACCGCAAGCTGAACTGATCGTCATAACCAACCCGGAGAGAACATCATGCAAAAGAAAGACAAAGAAAAAGTATTCGGTGGCGACCTGAACGAAGAACAACTTCGTGAGTTTCTCGTCACTGACAACACCGACGGCAGCGACCCGGACTATGCGGCGGCCATTCGTGCCTATCGCTATATGTTGCCCGCCACGTTTGCCCAGTTTGTACAGTTATTCAAGGTTGAAGGTCACAACCTGAGCGCCAAAAATGCGGCGGGTGAAACCATTCTGGGCACCATCAGTCAGCACACCAAAGGCACGGAATACGCCGAATTGCTGAAAGCTGCTGGCGCAGAATAAGCACTTTGACCTGGCGTCTCGGCGTCGGGTCTTCCCTCCTCTTTTCCCACCCGTAAGAGACGATCATGTCAGAGCGAAAATGTCCCCACTGCCATTCACCGCTGGATTTCCAGACACTGGTGTTATCGATGAATCCGATCATCATTCGCTGCAAAAACTGCTCAGAAAGCATTCTGGTCAGCCCCGTTATTGCAGCGATTCTGGTGACATTGATGATCGGTGTCGGGTACGCCACCTGGCTGTGGCTGGCCGAGTTGGGATTTGCCCCCAACCAGAGCCTGCCGGGCGTTCTGCTCACTTCCTTGGGGTTGGTGTACGCTTATTATGAAGGCTTGCGTGGCGGGATCATTCCCAGCAGCCTGGTGGTCGTCGACGGCACCACCCCTAGGCCAGAAGCCCATATACATAACGTACATGACGTCGGCCAGGAAGAGATTAACGATGCCATCCGCCGCCTGATTCCACGCATCAGTACCGAAGTTTCTTCACAAAGTGTGAACGCACTGAACACCCCCTTCACACAGCCGTTGTTCGGTGACTTGCTACTGACTTATGCCATCGACACTGACGACGGGCATGTATCCTTCAGCCCAACCACTGCTGAGCGTTTCGGCCTTCCGGCCGAGTTACCCGGCTCAGAGCTGAAAGCCGCTGCCGAAAAGAACGCGCTCGCCTCTCTGGCCACGATTCGCCAATCGGAACACGGCTCCATCAAGCAGCTTACCTGCGACAATCATATGATGGCCTGCGGCGTACTGTTCCCGGCCCTGTGGGATCAGATTGAAGGGAGCGAAGGCACCGAAGTCGTGATCGCCGTCCTGCACCGCGACCAACTCTGGTACGTGCCCTCTGACAACCCTGCGGCCATTGCAGAGCTGAAAGCTGCGGTTGAGCAGTTCGATATGGACGACAACCACGCACTGTCACGTACCTTGTACGTGCGCGAGGAAGATGAATGGGTGGAGTTTGATGAATAACTGTGCTTAATGAACATCCCCTGACTCTGTGTGGCAATCCAGATAACGATCTGGATTGCCACATAAGAGCGACACGTAAGCGACACGTAAAAAAGAAAACCAATCGGTATTTAGAGTCACTTATAACAATATGGATGCCGTTATAAAATCACGATCACATCACACAAAACAATGTCACTTTCCGTCAGAATATTACACAAGTCAGGCCAACTATAAAGTCAGAACAAGTGAAAACTAACCCTCTGATTTTATTTAAGAAAATCTAGAACGTGGTGTTGTAAAGCACCACTTTTTGCCCGTTTGAGCACCGCAAAAGTAACAAATAGTTACGAAAAAAAAAGCAATCTCCTGTCGCTCACCTATACTGGTTTGTATCAAGTTTTAGCCATTATTTGATGGGGAAAGCCGGTGGAATCAACAATCAGTTCAATAGGACTTAATGATTATGAGGAGGGACTCGTACAGGGGCATTTGAAAGTTTTGAATACCAAAACCCATCGTACCTGGCACTATCAGGGTGCCAATATGGATGCTGACCTAATCATTACCAAGCGCCCTATTACCGTTACCTCACAAACCTGTGTCGCTATTTTATCGGGCGATGTGTTTAAAAAAGTAGACGATCGCTGTTACCACATTGGAGAGTCTCTGCGCATATTCAGCTTTCTGGAGCTATTGCGAGATATTGAAGACAATGCCGAACGAGAATCCAAAGACGATGAAAACATGCCAGCTATTTTGGCAGCAGAACAACTGTCGCTTTATTGTCATACGTTATCAGATAGACAGTCGCATTTTCAGATAGTCATTGGTGAGCAAATACTTTGCCAAGGTTATTCCGATCAGGGCGAATGGCATTTAATGACACGTTTTCCAAAAAAAGAATTGATTCACCAATTAGCAACCAAAACGATTAACCTGAAAAAAAGCCAGTCGGTTCAGGTACAAGACACACAGCATGAAGGCATTCATCACTTCAGTGTCCGAGCCATTGTTTGGGAACTATCCATTGCATACCCATCCAGAGAGCCATTCAAAGACCAGCTGTTTAAAATTGCTACCTGGCCTCTGCTGGGCACCTGGCATACAGAACCCTATATGCCGCGACTATCAGCGTTGTACGGGCGACAATTTGCGTCTATTGCTGAAGGGGCCAAATTCACAAACAGCAGCGAGACACAGGTGCATGCTTTTCTGACCGCTTGTCAGCTATGCCAACTGGGTATGAAAAAACAACCACTACCACTGAATCAGGCCACTCACACGGAGGAGACAACTTCCAGTTCTGACAATCATGAAACCGCTGGATTGCTAAAAGGCTTGCGGAGGAAACTGGGGTTGGCATTTGGTTATGAATAATGGCAAAAAGATTCTTTTTATTGGCTCAATGGGTGCAGGTAAAACAACAGCAATTTCCAGCATCAGTGACGACCCTCCTGTGACAACAGAAGCGATGAATTCTGCCCGACATATATCGGATAAACAGACAACAACCGTTGCGATGGATTTTGGCCGAATCTACCTGGATCAATTTGATGCAATTGATTTGTATGGTATCCCGGGACAAGATCACTTTGATTTCCTTTGGCCTATATTGGAAAAAGGAGCATTAGGGGCCATATTTTTACTTGATTGCAGCCAGGGTGACATCCCGGAAACACTGGATCGATTCTGTAACGCATTTGCCAGATTAAGAGATAATAATGCCATTGTTATCGCTCTTAATCGCACTGACCAGCATTCAGTACAACGATGCCAACAGTGGCTCTTTGATAACAATCTGACTTTGCCTCTTATTTTGTCAGACCCCAGAGAGCGCACCGATGTATTAATGCTGCTTGAGTTGCTTATAGCCAATGTAGAGGCTGAACTGTTTTCCGCAGGAGAAACCCAATGAACCCAACTGATAACCCGGTATTCTCACCGACGTTAAAAGTAAAGTGCGATGCACTATTAAATGGCTATACTGATGATGACCACCATCTGGAGTTCTTATCGCTATCAACATCAGATGGTTATATTCTGGCTCACAGTCGTTCAGAATCAGGGTTACTTAACTGTCGTAGAATATCTGCGATGTCCTCTTCACTTTCAGGAATTAGTATTGAATTAGCCAAGGAAACCCGAAACACGAATATGGAAGGCAGTATTATTGAGTGTGAAACCGGTTTTCTGATTTGCCGCTTGGTAAGAACTGATGGAATTGATGCCGTTTTGCTCGGTGTATTTAGCAAAGAATCAAACCATGGCATGGCGCTGTGGACACTCAAGAACATTGCGAAATCCATATCCGAATTTCTCACTGTTTATAAATAAATCTAATAATCCAATCAATAAATAGTACTGACAGAGGTCATTATGGCGAACATAGATGAAAGCTTGAACTCACTGATGGGTCTTAATGGTGCAGCGGCGGTTGCTTTGGTTGATTACAACAGCGGCATGCTGCTGGGGTCTGCTGGCGGTGGCGTTGACCTTGAAATTGCCGCCGCAGGTAATACTGAAGTGGTTCGGGCCAAAATGAAAACCATCAAAATGCTGAAGCTGAACCAGGAAATTGACGATATCCTGATCACACTTTCCAGCCAGTTTCATTTAATCCGTCCTCTCCACACAGACCGTGATTTATTTGTGTACTACGTATTGGATTCCAGTTCTGCCAATCTGGCTCTGGCACGACGCGCCTTAAAAGAAGTTGAAAGCAGTATTCAGGTGTAATATTCAAGGGGCTGGCTCCCAGAGTATTCATCTCATTTCATTGAAAAGCCGGGGTGTTACCCGGTTTTTCAGCAAGTGCCCTCAAGTACGATGATCAAACCGATATTCCTCCCGTCACAATCACGGATTGCTTCAGTTTTTACTGCAACACAAAACTGAAACGAGTGCCCCGTTCCGGCTCCGATTCCACTTCAATATGGCTCTGATGCAAATCCAGAATGCGTTTGACGATGGCCAGCCCCAGGCCACAGCCTTTCTGTGCTCCAGGCTGTGAATCCCGCGCCTGAAAATACCGCTCGAAAATAAACGGAATATCGTGATGACTGATGCCACAGCCAGTATCGTTGATCTCAATACGCGTACCGGTGTCAGCCCGAAGAATGCGCAACGTGACATGACCACCTTCCGGGGTATGGCGCAAGGCATTGTCAATCAGGTTCTGGAGCACGCGCTGAATCATGGCAATGTCGGCGGTCACGAAGCTGTCTTGCTGCTGGCCTTCAATTGCCAATTGCACACCCTGTTGTTCGGCCTTGAGCTGAAATTCCTGCAAGCAGTCGTGGGCCAATTCCAACAGTGAAAATGGCTCTGAATCGGGTTGAGTGTTGTCGGCTTGCAAGCGCGACAGTTCAAACAGCTCTTCAATCAGGCTCGACAGTCGCTGGCACTGGCGAATCGACACGTTCAGATGGTCGCGCAATTCATGCTGGCTGTCGCATTCACTGGCCTTGAGCAGCGCGGTCTCGATATAGCCCTGAGCCGCCGCCAGCGGTGTGCGCAGGTCATGAGAGACGTTGGCAATCAGCTCGCGCCGACTTTGATCCAGCGACTGCAAGCGAGTGAATTGCTGGTGAATGTGCGCCGCCATATCGCGGAAGGCATCGGTCAATTGATCGATTTCATCACCACCGGGCCGGGTGGCCTTGGGCAACTGGTCGATGGCCGACAACTCCGGGTACAGCAAATCGTATTTCAGCATGGCCTGACGCAAGCGTGTGACCCGTCGGGTCATGGCCAGAAACACCAGCAAACCGGCCACCACCGCCGCCAGCACACAGCCCAGAATCAGCGTGCCACTCATCGAAAAGGCGTAATGTTCAAAGGCGGAATCCCGTAACTGCCGATACAACTGTCCGCCCACCACGGCATAGACGTAGCCCAGCCGTTGTCCGCTATCGGCGTCTTCAATCGGTGCGACCGAGAAAATATTGCGCTGCAGGGTGTTACTGGGGTCATCACCAACAATCGGATACTGAGCATCGGGCTGCAAATAACGCTGAATCGGCGTCAAATCCACATGACTGCCTCGCACCTGATTGCCCGGCAAGCGATGGCTGAGAATCCGGCCATTGGGACCAAGTACATAAATTTCCAGCGCTGGGTTCAGGATCATGGCGTGTGATGCCAACTCATCCAGCGCGGTTTCATCCACCGCCCCTTCCAGATTAATCAACTGGCGCTGTTCAGTGACGTAACCGGCCACCGGCTGATTCAGGCGTTGCAGCAAATCCTGACCGTGGTACTCGCTCATATAACGCGATACCAGCAGCAAAGAACCGCCCAGCAGCGCCATAATCAACAAAAACACCAGCGCAAAGCGGGCAAACAAACTGGCATGAAGCGCTTTCATGGACTCTCCCGTAATCACCGGATTCAAAAGCAAGATGGGCAGCCATTAACCCAATCGGTAACCCACGCCCCAGACCGTGACAATAATGCGCGGTTGCGACGGGTCGTCTTCGATTTTGGCCCGCAACCGATTGATGTGACTGTTCACCGTGTGTTCGTAGCCTTCCTGACCATGACCCCAGATACGATTGAGCAAATGCGAGCGTGAGAACGCCTCATCTGGGTGCTGCATAAAGTAGCTCAGCAAGTCGAATTCCTTGCTGGTCAGATCCAGTAACCGACCGGCCTTGCTGGCACGGTGCTGGCGCAGATTCATCATCAACTGATGACGATGGCTGACCACTTCATCCGGTCGCGCAACCGCTCGCAGTCCCTGGCGCTCGGTCTGTACGCGACGCAATATCGCTTTGATTCGAGCCATGAGTTCTATCACGCTAAAGGGTTTGAGCAGGTAGTCATCAGCGCCCATTTCCAGCCCCAATACCCGATCCATCTCGCCCGAGCGACTGGTAAGCATTAACACCGGCACCGAGATCCCCCGACCACGCAAGTCACGACAGACTTCCAGACCGTCCTTGCCGGGCAGTTGCAAATCCAGCACCACCAGACTCCAGGACTGCTGGCACGCCAGCTCAAAACCGCACAGCCCATCGGTTGCCACCACCACTTCACCGAACTGGCTTTGCAGGTGTAACTGGATCAGGCTGGCGATGTCCGGGTCGTCTTCAACGACCAGAATGCGATGTTGTTCCATAGGCGAACGGGCCGGAATACCGGCGGAAGAATACACAGTGGGGGAAGAGGCGAGTGACACGGCGATACTCCGAAGAACAAGTGCATGGCGACTTGGTCGTAGCTCGCCATGTTTTCTTACACTTGCCGTATCACCAATCGACAATAACCAGCCGATGATTAACGCGTGCGTTTGACAGTAATCACAGCCGTTGGATTATCCCAGCGGTGCAAATGCGTCAGCGCCGAGGTACTCAGGCCATCATCGCTGGTCACAACACCCGCGTGTGCAGTGACCAGATTGGCACGATCATCACGAGTAGCATTAAAGCCTTCACCGCCGCCCGCCGGGCCGGGAATGGTTGCCGCTGTTTCCGTGTTGGCTTCCGTACCGGCATCGTAGGCAATCGCATTCATACGGTGATAACCGTTCACAGCCAGATCAGACAGGTTCACACCGCGCGCTGCCACAACGGCATCGTTGGTGTTCACCAGCATCGTCAGTACTGTCAGATAGGCGGACTTGGCATCCTGCTTTTCAACCTTCAGTGTCAGTGTCTGGCTGGCTCCCGGAGCCACCGCGCCCTCGCCACTCAGCGTGGTGTGAACCTGATTGTCATCAGCCACCCCTTCCAGAATCTGCGAGTTGCTGCCACCTTCGGCCAGATATTCCAGATCGGTACTGGCCGCCTCACCCACAGTAAAGGCCTTGTACTGATTGGTATGCGCAATCAGAGCCAGCGGTGAGAATGGCTGCCCGGCGGTGGCGTTCAGCACCGTCACCTCGTAGGTGTAGTATTCCTTGTCTTTGGAATCGTTGTCGTCATCGTCACCAAAGCAACCGGTCAACAGCACAGACGCCGCCAGAACGGATGCCAAACCGGCACGACGTTTGATTAAATCAGTCATGACTGCCTCCTCACTTCACGGTCAGAGTGACGCGAGCAACCGGATTCAGCCAACGATGCGTGGTTGAATCAATGTCGCTGACGCCACTGTCAGAGCTGGTATCTCCCAGAACGCCACGATGAATATGCACAAAGCCTTCCGCAACGGCATTCACGCCCGTACCGCCAGTGCCAACAGAAGCATCCAATGGGCCAGGAACCGGGAAGCCCGCCACACCCGGTGCGCCGCCACCACGAACTTCATCGTTGGCTTCGGTACCGGCATCGTACGCGTTCAGGTTGTAGGTATACGTACCCGGCGTGGTCGGAATGGTCAGGTTGTTCAACGCCACAAACCCATCGTTGGTTGGCAGCATCATGGCCACAACCGACAATTGCGTGTTCGCGCCGGTATCAATATCCGTCATGGCCGACTGACCCGCCGTCAGCAAACCACCCGCCGGATTTTCCTGAACCACACCGCCAGCGCCCGTCACATCACCGGACAAGCTGCTGATATCACCGCC
>Ga0193963_1000654_pt1 | contig 17942 bp, 23 predicted proteins | sample FB_6_MG_FD_140359 | JGI IMG/M metagenome (GOLD analysis project Ga0193963, IMG submission 140359) | Microbial mat bacterial communities from the Broadkill River, Lewes, Delaware, United States - FB_6_MG | ecosystem: Environmental > Aquatic > Freshwater > River > Microbial mats | place: USA...
AACCTTTAAATAGAATTGCTTCATTTATAATGAATATGCAAATGCATATTATGGATAATTATGAAAAAGAAAAATATCTATTAGATAAACTTGAAGAATCACAAGCACAACTAGAATATATGTCAAATACCATTGATGACTTTACAAACTTTTATAAAAAAGATAAACAAAAAGAACAGTTTAAAATATCACAAATAATTAGCGATGCATCCTCAATTATATTACCAACACTCAAATCAAATCAAATTGATTATAATATTGAAATAAAAAATGATTTTGAATTAAACTCATACCCAAAAGAATTAGCACAAGTTATTCTAAATCTTTTACAAAATTCAAAAGATGCAATATTTTTAAACAATATAAAGAACCCAAAAATAGAAATTATTGTAGAAAATAAAAAACTTATTGTAAAAGACAATGCAAAAGGTATTGATGAAAATATTATAAATAAAATATTTGAACCATATTTTACGACAAAAGAAAAACATAAAGGAACAGGTCTTGGCCTTTATATGAGCAAAATGATTCTAGAAAAAAACATAAATGCGACAATTAAAGCTACCAATATAAATAATGGAGTAGAGTTTAGAATAAGTTTTAAATAATTCTAAAAAAAACGATATATCTTTCTCCAATATTTTGAAGGAAGTATACTTAATCCAATTAGTAAAACAATCTCTGAAACTAATACAAATAATAAATAATTCATAACAAATCCTTTTTAATTATAAAACTATATTTTTTTATAGTGTTATTTTGGTGTCTATAAAAAACTGATTTTTGTTCACTTCACACTAAAAAGAAACTATTTCTTTCTAGAATTCAATTACAGAATAAAAAAGGATTTATAATGAAACTTAAACACTATACATTGATTGGGATTTTTTCTTTAGTGATCATATTTTCGGGGTGTACAGGAAAAACTTATTCCTATCAAATTGGTCATAATACATTTACTAGTTCTTCTAATACTAGAGATAATGTATTTGCAGAAGCAAGAGAAACTTGTGAAGAAATCAATCTTAAATTAAAACTTGTAAAAGAGAAAGTAATAAAAGATGATCTGTTTATACTTGAATATAAATGTTTGCATATAAACCATTCTCAATATAAATAGAAGTATTTTTATAAAAATACTTTATCACACCAAAAAGAAACTTTTTTTACAAATAATACAACAACCAAAAGACAAAAAGGAATTAAAATGATGAAAAGAAATGGAATCCAGAATACTGGTAAAAAATTACTATTAGGAATTTTAGCTCTTGGAGCCATTGCATTTGCTCAAGATAAAGTTATTGATGGAGTTGTATATACTGAAAAAGTTGTTGACGGACAAATAAGATGGGTAAAGAAAATGGTTCCAAAAATTACGTACATAACTGTAGAAAAAGTAATTATGATTCCTGCTCCTATAACATCTAATATGCCTATTATTAATGGCACAGTAAATGCATTAGGACAAATCGTAACATCAAATAGATCCCAAGTTAGAAGAACCGTTAGAAGAATAGATAGAAGAAGTGAGTAAAGAATGGAAAAATTACTAAAAATAATAATTGGAGTTATGCTGATAATAAATATAGCCTTTGCGGGAGGATTATATATGTATGCCACTAGCAGTGAAAATATAATATGGACACAAATCAAAAAATTAATTTAAAAGGAAAAAAATGACAAATAAAAAAATCTTACTTAACACAATATCGCTATTAATGGCGTCAAGCCCACTTTTAGCAAATAGTAAACAACTTAACTTTACTACAAAAATTGATAGCGTGTGTGGAATAGAAATAACTAAAAATACAGGTTCAATTGATTTTGATGACAAAACATCAAATAACCAAGCAACATTTAAAGTAAAAACAAATAGTAAACAAGGTTATTCAAAAGTGAAATTTTCAAATATTTCAAAAAGTGAAAATATTCAAAATGAAAATGGTCTTTTCATAATAAATGACTCAACTAATATAGACTGGAGTAATCCCCAAACAACAAATATAAAACACAATGAAGAACAAAAAATAATTGCAAAAATCAACAAAAACTCAAATGAAATTATTGCAGGAGATGCAAGAGTAACAACAACATTAGAAATTGAGTGTGTAGATAAGTAAAAAGGACTTAAATGTTTAAAATATTATTATTTTTAATGACAGGAATTACATTATATGCACATTCCCAAACACCAATTATATATGGGGGTAAAGAAGATAAATTTGATTCTATAAGTTTAACACAGACAAAAATAGTTCCTATTTCAATACAAAACTTAAATAATTTTAAACAAAAATATTCAATAACAATAAATGGGGAACCAGTAGGAAGAACTTCTTTCATCTTAAAAGGTGAAAGAAGAAATATAAAAATCCCAGTAAAAATACAAAAACCAAACAAATTGAAAACTTATAAAATTTGTACAACTAGTATTCCAAATAATAAGGAGATGTTTAATACAAAAATATGCACAAAAGCGTATTTATATTGGGCAAAAAAGAAAAATGAAATATAAATTACTATTATTAATAAGTCCCTTACTTCTATTTGCAAATACAAATAGAATAACCACATCAGATGGAATCACCTGTGAAAATATTTCACAATCACCATATGAATTTGAATCATATTTTGAATCATCAAAAGGTGACTTTGATGGTAAATATGAAGATGGCTATGATGATACAAATAATAATCAAAATGTCATGGGATTAAGGTTCACATATAAATTTGGAGAAAAAAAAGCACTAGACTGCGGCAAACTGTATAATTTAGAGTTAAGAGAAAAAAAAGCAAAAGTAAAAGAATTAGAACAAAAAATTAAAGCATTAGAAATATCCAATAAAATTAATTGGGAAATTCAAAATGAAAAATAAATTCCTAATTACTTTAATTTTCTTACCAATATCTATTCTTGCGAATGACTTCGGGTCTATGTCTCTAAAGTTTGAAGAAAAAATAAAAAAGAAATGTGGAATTGCATTTTATAATAGTTCAGGAATAACATTTAAAAATGAAAATCCTAAAAATATAACAAGATTTTACCTTTACTCAAATAATAAACATAATGATGAAATAGAATTAGATTTTTCAAACATGAGAAAATCAAATAACTTACTTGACATTTCTAATTCACAAATATATATAATAATTAATAGAAATAAAAAAATAAAAATCAATAATGCTTTATCGAAAAATATAAAACTAGAAAAAGGGATACATACTATTTATATAAAAATTGAGAAAGAAAGAACTCATATTTTATCTGGATTTGCAAATATTCAATTCAATATAGAAACAATATGTAAAAATTAATTACCACACCAAAGCAACACTATTTTTATACATAATATAACAATCAAAAATAAAAGGATTTAAAATGAAGAATTTTTTAAATATTATAATTGGACTGTTATTTACAGCAAATATACTATTTGCTGTTGGAATTTATAAATATGTAGATGAAAGTGAGCATATAACTTGGGGACAGTTTAAAAAAGACGTAATTGAAAATGAGTTTTTACAAAAACTTAATATTAATAAGTAAAGTTGTTTGTTATAATACAATATTATAAAATACTAAAGGCTATCTCTTGCAAACAAATAAAAAATTATTAACATCACTTTTTTTTGTATCATCTATATTCCTTTTATCAGGATGTAATGATAAAAAAGTTGAAGAAGAAAAAGTTGTAGTTAAAGAAGTAAAAAAAACAACAGTACAAGTTCATACGATTAAAAAAGAGACTTATCCTATATGGGTAAACTTTACTGGAAAAACAGAAGCTAAAAACAATGTATTTGTTACAACAAAAGTCGCTGGAGAATTAAAAGAGATATATTTTAAAGCAGGTCAAATAGTACAAAAAGGTCAAAAGCTTTTTAAAATAGATGATAGAGCATATAAAGCAGTTTTATTACAAAAAAAATCTTCATTACAAAAAGATAGAGCAAATTTAAATTTAGCAATTGCAAATGTAAAAAGATATAAACCATTAGTAGAAAAAGGTTTAGCCCCAAGGGAAAAACTTGACGAACTAATTGCAAATCAAAAGCAATTACAGGCTATTATAAATTCTGATTCCGCAACTATAAAAGAAGCTCAAATTGATGTAGATGATACAATTATAAAAGCATCAATATCAGGAAAGATTGGAAAATCATTAATTGATATTGGAAATAATATTACAACTTCAGATAAATTAGTAAATATAGTTCAATCTGAAGAATTATATGTAAATTTTAACCCAAGTAGTAAAGAAGTATTTTTATTAAATCAATACAAATCAGAAAAATATCCAAAAGTAATTGTTCTTCCTGAAGATATTGAAAATATGGACTTAGGACTAAAAGGAAAAGTTGATTTTATTGATAGTGTTACAAATGAAACAACTGGTACAGTCGGAATGAGAGCAACTATAAACAATGAAAAAGAGCTACTTTTTCCGGGAACTTTTGTAAATATTAAACTTTTTGTTACTGATAAAATTCCTGTTATTGCAGTTCATCCAAACTCTTTATCTCAAAATCAATTAGGATTTTTTGTTTACACAGTAACTCCTGAGAATAAAATCAAAAAAACACAAGTAAAGGTTGAATACAGCAATAAAGATTTAGCAATTATAAAATCTGGACTAAATACTGGAGACAAAGTTATAGTAAGTGCAACAAACAAACTTCAAGAAAACCAAGAAGTTATTACAAATGAAGTTGCAAACCCAATTAAAAAATAGGTAATAAAATGTTTTCAATCTTTTTTATAAAACGTCCAATATTTGCGAAAGTGATTTCACTTTTTATTATCATTGTTGGACTTATTTCATTAAATCTACTTCCAGTTGCACAGTTTCCAGAAATCACACCACCAAGTATTTCAGTTAGTGCAAACTACACAGGTGGAAGTGCAAGTGCTGTTGAAACTTCAGTAACTAAACCAATAGAAGAACAACTAAACGGTATTGAAGGAATGATTTATATGGATTCAAATTCATCATCAGATGGAAGTTCAAATATAAATCTATATTTTAAATCAGGATACGATTTAAATACTGCTGCTATTGATGTACAAAATAGAGTTGCCCTTGCAACACCATTTTTACCTGAATCAGTAAAAACAAATGGAGTTACAACTAAAAAGAAATCAACTTCAATGGTTCAAATTCTATCTTTAAAATCTACAAATTCTGCTCACGATGCACTATTCTTATCAAACTTTGCAAGTATAAATATTGTTGAAGAATTAAAAAGAATTGATGGTATTGGTGATGTACAGAACTTAGGTGAAAAAAAATACTCTATGAGAATTTGGATAAATCCAAATAAACTTTCAAACTTAGGACTAACAGTAAATGAAGTTACTACTGCTATTAGAAATCAAAATTTACAAGCAGCTCTAGGAAGTATTGGTGCCTCACCAAGTGCTAGTACAAATAAATTTCAATATACACTTACATCTAAAACTAGACTCTCTTCTGTAAAAGAGTTTGAAGATATTATTGTAAAAGAAGTTGAAAATAGAAGAGTAAGATTAAAAGATGTAGCAAAAGTTGAACTTGGAGCTGAAGTTTATGGTTGGGAAGCAAATGTAAACAATAAAGAAACTGCCCTACTTGGTATCTACCAGCAACCAGGAGCAAATGCACTTGAGGTCGCAAATAGAATTGCTGAAAAATTGGAAGAACTTAAACCTAGACTTCCTCAAGGAGTTACAGTAGAAGCTACATATGATACAACTAAGTTTGTCAAGGTTTCTATTCAAGAAGTAGTAATAACACTACTACAAGCTCTTGCTCTAGTGTTATTTGTTGTTTATTTCTTTTTACAATCATTTAGAACAACAATTATTCCAGCAGTTGCAATTCCAGTATCACTTATAGGTACATTTGCACTTCTTATGGCAATGAACTTTTCAATCAATACACTCACTCTTTTTGGTCTAATTTTAGCCATTGGTATTGTTGTTGATGATGCCATTATCGTTGTTGAAAATGTTGAAACAAATCTAGCTAAAAATCCAGATTTAACATTAAAAGAAGCTACAACTTTAGCTATGAAAGAAGTTTTCACTCCTGTAATATCTACTACACTTGTACTTTTAGCTGTATTTATTCCCGTTACTTTTATTCCTGGAATTTCGGGAGCTTTATATCAACAGTTTGCAACTACAATTGCTTTTGCCGTTGTCATTTCATCTATTAATGCACTTACATTATCTCCAGCACTATGTGCAACAATTTTAAAGAAAAAACAAGTAAATGAAAAAAAGAATTTTATTTTTGAAGGCTTTGATAGAGGTTTGGAGGAATTTAAAAATGGCTATAAAATAGTTTTAGAAAAAATCATTAAGTTTTGGTATGTAGCTATTTTAGTTTATGGATTACTTTTAGGTGGAACATATTTTGCATTTAAAGTACTTCCTAGTGGATTTATTCCAGATGAAGACCAAGGAACACTTGTGTCATCAATATCTTTAGAGGCAGGGACTACACTAAATATTACAAGTGAAGCTACGAGAAGAGCAACAGGAATTATTCTAAACACAAAAGGTGTAAAAGATGTACTAAGTATTCCTGGATTCAGTATTATGACAGGTGCAATTGATTCTTCATCATCAACTATATTTATAGTTTTAGAAGATTGGGATAATAGAACATCTATTGAAACTTCAATTAAAAGTATTATGAGTAATATTATGGATACAGCAAAAGAAGAAATTGACAATGCTAATGTAAGAGTATTTAATATGCCTTCAATTCCAGGACTTTCAGCAGTCGGTGGATTTGATTTAAAACTTCAAAACTTACAAGGAATGCCAATAAATGAATTCCAAAAGATTGCACAAGAATTTATCGCAAAAGTAAATCAAAATAAATCAATAATGTATGCATATACAACATTTAATGCAAATTATCCTCAATATAATATTGATGTAAATAGAGATAAAATCTCATCTTTAGGTTTAAAACTTGACGATGTATTTGGGGTACTTCAAGCAAATTTAGGATCACTATATGTAAATGATTTTAATAAATTTGGTAAAACATATAAAGTATTTGTGCAAGCAGATCAAAAATTTAGAGAAGAAAAAGCAAATATCAATAACTTTTTTGTAAAAAATGCCAATGGAGATATGATTCCTTTAAGTACGGTTGTAAAAATCACACAAGTTACTGGAGCAAATACAATTACTCACTATAATGGATATCAAAGTATTGCAATAAATGGTCTTCATAATTTAAAAGAAGGATACAGTTCAGGTGATGCACTAAAAGCTCTGGAAGAAATAGCAAAACAAACTCTTCCAACTTCTGTTGGATATGAATTTGCAGGTATGTCATTACAGGAAAAAGAAGCAGGGAATGCAGCAATTTATATATTTGCATTATCTTTATTAATGGTATTTTTATTCCTTGCTGCTCAATATGAATCATGGATGATGCCATTAATGATTATGCTTCCAATTCCAGCAGTTATGTTTGGAGCTTTGGGTGCAAATATGATGGCAGGACTTTTAAATGATACATATACACAAATTGGACTTGTACTTCTAATAGGAATGTCCTCTAAAAATGCAATTTTAATTATAGAGTTTGCAAAAGAGCTTAGAGAACAAGGTGTATCAATAGTTGATGCAGCTATTCAAGCTTCAACAGTAAGACTAAGAGCTATTTTAATGACAGTATTCTCATTTTTACTAGGAATTCTACCACTTGTGTATGCGTCAGGTGCAGGAGCAGCATCAAGACAATCGCTTGGTACTGCTGTATTTGGAGGTATGGTTATGTCAACAATTTTAACACTTCTTTTAACTCCTGTACTATTTGTAATTTTACAAAGACTAAGAGAAGGTAAAAATAAAAATGAATATAAAGAGGTAATCACAAATGTTTAATAAAACAAAACTAATATCAACTATTTGTTTAATTTCACTATTTTCAAACGTATATGGGAAAGAAGTTTTACTAGAAGAATTAATAAATATTGCAGTAGAAAACAATAGTAATATTAAAATAAGTAAATATGCAGAAGAAAAAGAAAAAGCTTCATATAATTTATCGAAAACAGACTATCTTCCTAAAGTTACATTAACAGGAGAACTTGCAAGATATGATATAAGAAGTGCAGGAACTAAACTAAAAGATAACGATGTTACAGGGTATACTATTAGTGCAAGTCAATTACTTTATGATTTTGGTAAAACCTCAAATCAAATTGAATCAGCAAAAAAGAATCTTGAAGCATCAAATTTTGAAACAGTAAAAAATATTTCAGCAACTGTACTAAATACAAAACAAGCATATTATAATATTTTAAATAATTACCAACAAATAGACTTAGCAAAAGAATCAATTAGAATTGATGAACTTCATTTAAACCAAGCAGATAATTATTTTAATGCAGGGATCAGAACTCTAATAGACGTAACAGATGCAAAACTTCAGCTATCAAACTCGAAACTAACACTTATTCAGTCTGAATATAATTTAAAAAACTCAAAAACAAAATTAATCTCTATTTTAGGTACCCAAAATAGCAATAATATCAAAATTAAAAAAGATAAAAAAATCAAAACAGAAATAAAAAGTTTCAAAAAAAGTGATTTTAATTTAAATGACTTATTAAATATTGGATTGGAAAATAGAGCAGAAGTAAAAATTTTGAAAAAACAAATTGAATCACAACAACTACAATTAAAAAATTCTAATAAAGAATATTATCCAACATTAAATCTTGATGCAAACTATAGTGATAAAAATTCTGATGATATTTCAAGTATAGACTCTAAACAAGCAACTGCAGGTGTTTATTTAAAATGGAATATATTTACTGGTAACTCAACTAAAGAAAATATAAAAATATCGCTTGTAAACTTAAATAGTTTAAAACAACAATTAGTTCAACAAAAACTTCAAATAAAAGAAGATATTACAAGTGCCTACTTTAAGGTTAAAGAAAATGAAGAAAGTATAGGGATTGCACTTTTAAATGTAAAATTATCTGCAGATAAACTAGATTTAGCTAATCAAAGATATAAAGCAGGATTAAATGATTTAGTAGAAGTAAATGACTCAAAATTAGCATACACACAGGCAAAAAGCCAGTTAATAGACACTTATTATAACTATCTGAATTCTAAGGCTAGTTTAGACTACTCTATTGGAGTAATATATTAAAGATACTACCTTTTAGTATAAATTTAAGACACCATTTAAACACAATATTTTTTTAATATTCTTTTATACAAAATAAAAGGATATTAAATGAAAAAATCAACAACTACTATTATTACTCTAATTTTTTTGGTATTTATTTTTACAGGATGTGCAAATAAAATTGAAATAAAACCAAATCATTTAACAAAAAATAGCTCAAAATTTAAAGTATCACCAATAAATAAAAATACATACTATTATATAAAAAAAGACATAGACTTTTTAAAGTATAATAATATAATTGTTCCAAAAATAAAAATACATATGGCAAAAAATAAAAAAGGTGTTAATAAAGTTGTAGATGATGTTTCTAATTATTTTACTAGTAATAAAAACAATAAAATAGACAAAAAAGTACTAAATAATATATCTTTATATTTCACAAAAAACTTACAAAAAAACCTTCAAGAAGTTGTCGAAAATAAAAAATTTAAAAAAGATTCTCTCCTTATTAATGCATCAATAACTTCATTAGACGTGTCATATGATGACTTAGAACTTTATCAATACTTACCATATGGACTAGTATTTACAGCTATGAAAAGAAGTACAGGAATTGAAAATAAAAAACTAAGAATAAACTTTGCACTAAAAGTTATAGATGAAAAGACAAATGAAGTCATAGCATCAATAATAGAATATAATATATCAAATAGTAAAATAAGTAATTCAAAAGATTTAAAAATTGAAAATATAAAACCTATTTTAGATAAATCCATAAAGAAATATACGCTAATATTACAAGAACTAAAAGAAGGGAAGTATAAAACCTAATGAAAAAAATTCTTATTTTACTATTTTTATTTATATATACAAATGCTCAAACGAGTAATGACTTATATCAAAAAGCTCAATCCTTAGAGACAAATGGAAAATTCAAAGAAGCAATGCTTTTATATAAAGAAATAGCAAAAAAAGAAAGAAATATTAATCGTATCTATATTGATGAAGATAAGAAAAAAGAAATACAAGCAATTTCTACAACTCTAGATACAATAGAAGATAAAGAAACTGTAGAAACAATTGAGCAAATTGTAGCTTCAAATTTTAATTTATATCCATACCATGAAAACTATTTACTCCCATTCTCTTATGATACGAAAAAAAGAGAAGGAAGAAATCAAGTAGAAACTAAATTTCAGTTAAGTGTGAAAAAACCCATTAGTCATAATTTTTTTGGTTTTGATGAAACAATAAATCTTGCATATACTCACACTTCATGGTGGCAAATATATGAGGAATCTTCACCATTTAGAGAAACAAATTACAAACCAGAAATATTTGTAACAATGCCTTATGGAAAAAGTAATAAAACATCTTTAAAAGGTTTTAAACTTGGCTTATTACACGAATCAAATGGGCAAAAAGAGCCAGAATCAAGGTCATGGAATAGATTATATTTAGAAAGTTATTTTCAAGCAGGAAATCTTTTTGCAATACCAAGAATATGGTATAGATTACCAGAGAAAGATGAAGACGATGATAACCCAGATATTCTGGATTATATGGGATACGGCGATTTAACACTACTTTATCCATATAAAAAACATACTTTTAAACTATTACTTAGAAACAATTTAAAATTTGATGATAGGAATAAAGGTTTCGCAGAATTTGATTGGACTTTTCCATTTTTTGGTTCTAAGAATACATTTGGATATGTTCAATTATCTACAGGATATGGTGACAGTTTGATTGATTATAATAAAGAAATAAATCGTATTAGTTTTGGAATATCTCTTTCAAGATAAAATCAACTTACACTTAACTAACACTTTATTTATATACTTCCATACATCAAAAAACAAGGAGTATAAAAATGAAATTAGCTAAAGGTATTGCAATCTTAACAATTTTATCTGCTACAAGTTTATTTGCAACTGGAACAGGTAATGTTATTGCATTAGTAGAAAAAATCAACAATACAGATGATTTGAAAGTTAAAAGCCAATTAATGGATAGACTTGATGACGAGCTAGAAATAATGGACAAAGACGAACTTTCAGAAGCACAAAAGATTGTTAATGCAACACTAAAACAATCAAAACTTATTATCAAATAACCTTACAAAACCTCACAAGATCTCAATTAACCTAAGTAAATCATCCAAACCCTAATTTGGATGATTTACCCTACTTAAAAACTAGTTCAATTTTAGTACCTTTTCCTATTTTACTTTCAATATAAATATCAATATTTAAGGTATCACATAATTGTTTTACGATACTCATTCCTATTCCTAGTCCATTAGTATTTTCTTTATAATATCGTTGAAATACTTTTTTTGTATCTTTTATACCTACTCCTGTATCCTCAATTAATAATTTTTGATTTTTTACTGTTATATTAACTTGTCCATTTTTCTTATTATATTTACATGCGTTAGTTAATAAGTTATCAATAATACGTTCAACACCATTTCTATTACTTTTAATTATCCCATCTTTCATATTTTTTGTAAAGTTTATTTTAGGATATATTTTTTGTAAGATTTCAACTTTTTCATTAACTAATTCATCAAGAAATACATTTTCATCTTTTACTATTTTATTTGGAGTTATAAACTCTAAGTTTTTATATAAAGAAGAGATACTTTTTGCACTAAGTTCAATACGTTCTATCTCTTCAAAATCACCTCGTTTTCTAAGAAGTTTTGAATTTAATAAAATAGAAGTTGCAGGAGTATTCAAATCATGAATCAAATCTTTTAGAAAATTTTCTAAAAGATAAAGAGCTTCTTTCATTGGCCTCATAGAGTAAATAGCAAACCCAACTGAAATAAAAAGTAATAAAAAAAACATAATAACACTAAACTTGAAAATTTTCATTAAAAATTTATTATAAACTTTTTCGTATTTTGCTTTATCGTAAATTACTTTTAAAAGATATGGTCCAGTTGAAGGTATCTGAAAATAGGCACACAAACCTTCTTCACAATGATAAATTTTAAATAATTGTTTTTGTTTATCATCTTCAATAATATCAAGTGAAAACTTGTCACCCTTAAAATCAAAAGTATAGTCTTTCATCTGGTAAAGAATATTTTGATCTATATCTTTTATTTTATCTTCATGATACATATACAAAACGATACTTGAAAATATAATTAAAGGAATAAAAAAAAGATAAATTGTAGTAAAAAGTGATTTCTTCTCATAATTTCTCAAGTTTATATCCTATACCTTTGGTATTTGTGATATTTAAATCTAGTACTTTTTTTAATTTACTAATTAAAACACGTAAACCAGTTTCACTTGGTTTATTCATATAATCAAAAAATGTTGACTTATCAACAGTCATATTAATATTACGAATAAGTAATGAAAAAATTTCTTTTTCCACATGTCCTAAAGTAACTTCACTACCTGCTTTTAGGACTCTATTATCTAATAAATCAAATGTGATATCATTATATTGAATTACAGGATTTTTACGTTTTAACGTAGCTTGGATACGAGCTAACAATTCATCAAGGTCAAATGGTTTTTTAATATAATCATCGCAACCGCAATTAAAACCTTCTAAAGTTGTTTTTATATCTCTAAGTGCTGTAATAAAAAAAGTAGGAGTATTATCTTCTGCATCTCGTAAAAGTTTCAAAGTTTCCATTCCACTAATTAAAGGAACATTTATGTCAAATAAATATAAATCAAATTTGTTTTCATATGTAATATCAATAACTTCTTGACCATCATTTACAAGAGTTACATCATAATCTTCTTGTTCTAAAATTTGTACCATCGTTTGAGCTAAAATGGTGTCATCCTCTAAAAGTAAGATTTTTATTTTACTATTCATCTAATTACTTATTTCTGTAAAGATGTATCATCATAAATTTTTAGAGGTATTTTTTGTTTTGCTTTTATAATTGCATCTGCTTCTTCTCTAGCTTTAATATTTTTTTGTGCTAATTTTTTCTTTAACTCTTCAATTAGTTCTTTTTTCATTTCCTGAGTAGGAGCTTGATTTACTTTTTCAAATAGTTTATCTACTTCTTTTGTTTCTGCATACATAATTGTTGTTATAAAAAAGAAAAGGCTAGTTAATAATTTATAAATTCTCATTCTAATTCCTCTATTTTTTATCTATTTTCACATCACTCTTTTCTAAAGTTTTAATAATATTTTTAACTTTTGTAATAGGTGATAACTTAAAAGATTTTAAATTACATTTATTCTCTTTTGCTAATTGATATTGTGAATTATAAGATTCTAGTGCAGCATTAATGTTTTTAGCAAAGATACTTGGTGATTTATTTTCAATTAAAAAGAGTTGTGCTTTTGCTCCTATAAGATCTTTTTCAATAAAATAGCCTTTGTCAAACTCTTCTACAATATAATTAGAAGCATGAGACATGATTTTAGTATGTTTAGTACAATGTTTATATGTTGTATGCTTTTTTAAAGAAGGTTTAACTAACTTTTTTGTTTTTTTTACTTCTTTCTTAATTACTTTCTTTATTTCTTTTTTAACTTTTGTTTTTTTAGGAGGGATTATATTTTCTGAAGTAGTATTTTGATTACATCCAGAAAAAAATATTGCAAAACCTGTTATAAAACATATTCGTTGAAAATTAGTCACTTTTATAACCTTCCTTTTTTTAATAATATAATTTTATTTCTATTAAAATTATTATTCTTAGTAAATAAATAAATTTAGTAAGAATAGATATGAGACCATTTTTCCGATCTTTATTAACTCATTTTTTTAAATAAATGATACATTTTCATATTCTAATATTTATAATAAAAAAATATATAAAATAACAATATGTCTTAATACCCCTTATTTAAAAAGGACTCAATTATAATCAAATCTATATTAAACATCAAGATAAAAAGGATTAAAAAAAGATAATGCCTTAACAATATTTTTTTTTAATTAAAACTAACACTTAACTTACACTTTAAATATATACTTCCACTACATTTTAACAAAACAAAGGAGTAATAAAATGAATTTAAAGAAAAAAATAGCGGTTTTAGCTATCATCACAGCGACAGGTTTATTCGCAACAGGATTAAGTAATGTAACAATGCTAGTAGAAAAGATCAATACTACTAAAGACGCAAAAGTTAAAGAAGAATTAATGAAAAAACTTGACGCAGAACTTGGAACAATGGATAGAAAAGATCTTCCTCAAGCACAACAAATTATCAATACAAAACTAAAAAAGAAAAGCTAGTTAACGCTATTTTTAAAATAAAACATCCTGTCTCCCTAAGCAGGATGTTTTATATAAATACTTATTTTAATTTATAGATATCCAACCCTTTTTTGAATTTTTAAATGTAGTTCTTATGAAATCATGTATGAATTCTTTTCCAAAACTTTCAACACCCTCTAGACAAATTTCTAAATAATCTAAATTTGGCATTATTTTATTATCTCTATTTTCCAGTTTGCCTTTATAAACTACACAATTTGAAATAGAAGTATTACTATAAGTTTTTACACAGTCATCATCAAGTAACATTTGAAAGTACCCTCTCTCTCTTTTATTTAAAGTTTCAAAATATTTATCTGATAAGTTTTTAATAACTATTGCATTAAACCATGAAGCTTTCTCTTCTTCAATATTTAAAACTGCACGATTCACTGAATTAACAAACCTATATGAAGGTTCTTGGTTAAATACTCTTTTAAAACCATAAACTTTTACAAGTTCAACATTATTTAACGATATTCCTTCATTTTTTAATTCTTTTTTATTAATTAGACTTCCATATACAATTAAATTATACATATAAGTAAAGTACCTTTTCATAAATTTTTTCACTTTTATTTTAACATATTAATTAACCTTTTGATTTTTTTAAATTATAAGAGAAACTGTAATTTATATCAAAAAATGAAAAAAAATTTAATATTTTTTATTGCTTAATTAAATCTTAATAATACAGATTATACCAAAAGCCCCTAAAATTAGTAATATAAAAATAAATGCTATTTTTATGCTATTTTAAGCTTTTTTCGAACTTTTGTTCATTAATCGTACATTAAGTTTAGCAACGATAATCTTTCCGTACAAATGTTCGAAAATATAAAAAGGTAATAAATGAGTTATTCTTCAATCCCTTATATGCAAATCAGAGGTGGAAGTTCAAAAGGTATATATTTTAATAAAAAAGATTTACCAAAAGACATAAAACTCCGTGATGAAATCATATTAAGTATTGTGGGACGCGATTCAAGACAAATAGATGGATTAGGTGGGGCAAACCCTCTTACAAGTAAAGTTGCAATTGTTAGTTCTTCTTCAAAAGAAAATTGTGATATAGATTTCTTATTTGTACAAGTAGTTGTCGGAGAAAACAGGGTTGATACATCTCCTAACTGTGGAAACATTCTTGCAGGTGTTGGTGTATTCGCTATTGAAAATAATTTAATTGATACTAAAGATGAAACTACAAATATTAGAGTCAATATGATTAATAGTAATAATATTTGTGAACTTATTATGTCTACACCAAATAAAAAATTAACATATAGTGGTGATGCAAAAATAGATGGTGTTGAAGGAACTTCGGCTCCAATAATTTGTAACTATATGGATGTAGCTGGTTCTGTTTGTGGTTCACTATTTCCAACAGGAAATAAAAAAGATTTAATAGATGGAATCAATATTACTTGTATAGATAATGGAATGCCAGTTGTACTTATAGATGCAAAAGAATTTGGAAAGACTGGGCATGAATCTTGTGAAGAATTAAGTAATGATACAGTTTTTAGAGAAAAACTAGAAAATATAAGATTAAAAGCTGGACCACTCATGAACTTAGGAGATGTAAGTAAAAAAGTTGTTCCTAAAATGAGTTTGATTTCACCTGCAATAAATGGAGGAAATATTAATACAAGAACTTTTATTCCACATAATTGCCATGCATCAATTGGAGTACTGGGTGCTGTTTCTGTTGCAAGTGCTTGTCTATTTGAAGAATGTGTTACAAGCAATATTTGTAATATTGAAGAAGGTTTAAATAAGAAGATTTCTGTTGAACATCCAAGTGGAGAGTTTTCAGTTGAACTTACTTGTGAAAATGTAAATGATGTACTTAAAATAAAAAAAGCTGGTCTTTTAAGAACAGCAAGATTGATTAGTAAAGGTGAGGCTTATCCTCACAGTGAAATTTTTGATAAATAATAAAAGGAGATAATTTGGAAAAAAAGAGTTGTATGGCGCCTGATAGAAATACAAAAATACCAGTTTATAAAACTATGAAAAATGCATGCGATGCGCACTGTCATGTATTTGGTCCACATGAAATATTTCCTTATTCGCAAAAAGCGACATATTGGCCACCTGATACGTCAGAGGCACAATTAAGAACTATGCATGACAAGATTGGAATTACACGTGCAGTATTAGTTCAAGCTTCTTGTCATGGTAAAGATAATACTGCAATGTTAGATGCTATAAAAAATGACCCTAAAAGATATAAAGGTGTTTGTATGGCTGATGATAGCTTTACAGATGAAAACTTTAAACACCTTGATGAAAATGGAGTTAAAGGAGTTAGATTTAATTTCGTAACTCACTTAGGTGGTGCGCCAGATTTAGAAATGATGGAAAGAGTAATTAACAAAGTAATACCTTTAGGATGGCACTTAGTTATTCATGTAAATGCAGAAGATATTATCAAATATGCAGATTTCTATGCAAAATTTGATTTACCTATTGTTGTTGATCACATGGGAAGAGTTCCTACTTCAAAAGGAGTAGAACAAGAAGCATTTAAAATTCTTTGCGAGTTTATGAAAAAACCTAACTGGTGGGTTAAAATCTCTTGTGCTGAAAGAATTGCTGTACAACCTCCATTTTACGATGCTATTCCTTATGCACAAAAACTAGTATCAATTGCTCCAGATAGAATCCTTTGGGGAACAGATTGTCCTCATCCAAATATCAAAGAACATATGCCAAATGACGCTGACCTTTTAGATTTATTTCCTTTGATGGTTCCAGATGAAAATTTACAAAAAAAGATATTAGTTGATAATCCAGCTAGATTATATGGATGGGAGAGTTAAGATGATTAGAAAACAACATTTAGGCCTTGCTGTTAAAAATATAAAAAGAGCAGAAAAAGAACAAATTGATAGATTAGAAGTTTTTGGAAGTGCTACAGTTCATGAAGCTCAAAAAAGAGTTGGAGAACTGCACCCAGAACTTAGACCAGTATTTAAAGGGAATAGAATTGCTGGAAGTGCAATAACTGTTTTATTACAGCCAGGTGATAACTGGATGTTACATGTTGCTATGGAATTAGCACAACCAGGTGATGTAATAATTGCTGCATGTACTACACCAAATACTGACGGTTTCTTTGGAGACTTACTTGCAAGTTCAGCAATTGCACAAGGTGTAAAAGGCTTAGTAATTGATGCAGGAGTTAGGGATACAAGAGATTTAGAAGAAATGAATTTCCCAGTTTGGTCAAAAGCGATAAGCATTAGAGGAACAGTTAAAAATACTTTAGGTTCAGTAAATATACCAATAGTATGTGCAGGACAAATTGTAAATCCTGGAGATATTGTTGTTGCAGATGATGATGGTATTTGTATTGTAGCCTGCGAAGATGCAAAAGAAGTTGCAGATGCTGCCCAAAAAAGAGAATCTTTTGAAGGTGAAAAAAGAGAAAAATTTGATGCTGGTGTTTTAGGATTAGATTTATATGGTATGAGACCTGGACTTGAGAAAGCTGGTTTTAAATACTTTGAAAATGAAGA
>Ga0193963_1000655_pt1 | contig 17937 bp, 18 predicted proteins | sample FB_6_MG_FD_140359 | JGI IMG/M metagenome (GOLD analysis project Ga0193963, IMG submission 140359) | Microbial mat bacterial communities from the Broadkill River, Lewes, Delaware, United States - FB_6_MG | ecosystem: Environmental > Aquatic > Freshwater > River > Microbial mats | place: USA...
CCACCACATTTACCAGCGCCACATTTAGCCGACTTCATCTCTTTTTTAGCTTCACCACCACATTTACCAGCGCCACATTTAGCCGACTTCATCTCTTTTTTAGCTTCACCACCACATTTACCAGCACCACATTTAGCCGACTTCATCTCTTTTTTAGCTTCACCACCACATTTACCAGCGCCACATTTACTTCCATGTGAATCTGCATAAGCCATTGTTGAAGTTGAGATAACCGCACCTAATAATACACCTGCTAATTTTATATTTTTACTCATTTTTAATCCTTTATTTTTGTTCTGAAATATTATATTATAATGATGTGTAGCTTATGTGTAGATGTAAAAATGAATTATTAAGAAGAAAAATTGAGATACTTACTAAATATTAACACCATTTTGAGTATTATTGCACAAAAACTACTCAAGGATTTTCAATAATATGCCCTTATCAAATTTGAATGATGAACAATACTCTTCAGCAACAGCAATTTTAGGACACAATTTAACAATTGCGAGTGCTGGAACAGGCAAAACTTCTACAATCGTTGGTAGAATAGGGCATCTTTTACACAGCGGGGTGAAACCAGAACAGATCTTGCTTTTAACATTTACAAATAAAGCGGCAGCTGAGATGATTATGCGTGTAGCAAAATTTTTTGATGAAACAACAGCTAAGTCAATTGTGTCTGGAACTTTTCATAGTGTGAGTTATAAACTTCTTAAAAAAGAGCAACTACCTATAACATTAAAACAGCCAAATGAACTCAAAACACTTTTTAAGTCTATTTATGAGAAAAGAGTGTTTGTAGATCAAACTGATGTAAAGCCTTATGATGGTGGCTATTTATATGATATGTATAGTTTATATCTCAATAGTAGCTATGATGAAGATTTTGAAACTTGGATGGGTAATAAAAATGAAGATCAAAAACAGTATACCCTTATATATCAAGATGTTGTCGATGAGTTCAATAAATTAAAGAAAAAATATGGTTATGTCAATTTTGATGATTTGTTAACAAATATGATTGAGCTACAACGAACAAAAGCCTATGACTTTGTTGAGATTTTGGTTGATGAATATCAAGATACAAATCCTTTACAAGGAAAAATACTTGATGGTTTTAAACCTAAGAGTTTATTTTGTGTAGGTGATTATGATCAAAGTATTTATGCTTTTAATGGTAGTGATATCAATATTATCTCTTCTTTTGATACACGCTATCATAAAGCTGAGATATTTACACTTGATAAAAACTATCGTTCAACTGCTCCTATACTCAATCTTGCAAATAAAGTGATACAAAACAACCCTCGAATCTATGAAAAGTCTTTAAAAGTGGTACGACCTGAAAAAAATCATTCTCCACAACTTTTAAAATTTGATGAGTTGTATATGCAGTATGAGTTTATTTCTAAAAAGATTTTACAAACAAAAACACCAAAAGAAGAGATAGCTATCATATATAGAAATAATTCAAGTGCTGATGGAATTGAAGCAAATTTACGAGATGCTGGAATAGAGTGTAAAAGAAAGGGTGGTCATAGTTTTTTTGATGCAAGAGAGATTAAAGTGATTCTTGACTTGATTGTTTTAATGGTAAATAGTAATGATATGATGGCATTTATCCATCTAATAGAATATGGAAAAAACATAGGAAAGGCTATTGCAAAAGATATTTTTGAAGCACTTTTACGAGTAGGGCATGGAAATATTTTTCATGGACTACTCAATCCTGATAACTCTATTATTAAACCTTATCAAAGTAGAAAAGTTAGTAATGTTCAATTAGGACTTTTTGATGATTTTATTGAGATGGGAAGTGTTGGAAAATTTAAAGATTTAGGTTGGGATGTGAGATTTTTAAATAACAATATTTTAAAACATCCAAAGTTAACTTTAGAGGGTGGTATATTTTTGTATGATTTTTATACTTTAATCAAAGAATTAAAAAGAATACAAAATCCAAAAAATATGATTGTTCATATTCAAAAGCATAAGTTTTTTGAGACAATTATAGAAACATTGTGTACACATCGAGCAAAACAAAAAGATGGAACTATCAATGAAAGTATTAAAAGTTCAGCAAAACTTAAATCTCATAGAAGAGTTGAAACTCTAAAGCAATTATCAAATAGACATACAAATTTAAATAATTTTATCAATGCTATGATTTTAGGTGGTGGAGAGATGAGTGAGGGAGGAGGGGTAAACTTACTTTCTGTTCATGCGAGTAAAGGGTTGGAGTTTAAAGAGGTTTATGTAGTTGATCTTATGGATGGAAGGTTTCCAAACCGAACACTTATGAGTAAAGGTGGAAGTTTAGAAGAGGAGCGACGACTATTTTATGTAGCAGTTACAAGAGCAAAAGATATTTTATATCTTAGTTATGCTTCTTATGACAGAGTCAAAAAATTAGATTTTGTATTTAGCCCCTTTTTACAAGAGGCTGGACTTATCAAAGAAACTGCTGAGTAATGATCTGTATACTATACTAAGTCTTTAATAGTTTCTTCTATATTTTCATATTTAAAAGTAAAACCACTATTTATAAGATGAGTTGGTATTGCTTTTTGTCCATCTGTTAAAACTTTTGCACCTTCACTTAAAAGTAAATTGAGTACAAATTGTGGAATAGGTAAAATTGTTGGGCGGTTTAGTATTTTTCCTAATGCTTTTGTGAGACCATAGTTTGTCGTAGGTTGAGGTGCTGTTAGATTAAATATTCCATTTTCAAGTTCATTTTCAATTACGAATATATAGGCATTTATTAAGTCATCTATGTGAATAAATGAGAATGATTGAGAACCATCACCAATAGTTCCCCCAATTCCAAGTTTAAAAGGAGTAAGCATTTTAGCTAATGCTCCACCATCTCCTAATACAATACCAAATCTAAAAATAGAAACTCTCATTCCAAGTTCTTTTGCTTTTAAAGCTTCCGTTTCCCAATCTTGACATAATTGTCCTAAAAAGTCATTTGCATAATTTTGGGTATCTTCATTATATGTATCATCATTTTTATAAATACCCACAGCACTTGTTGATATAAATGTTTTAGGTTTTATTTTTACAAGAGAAAATGCTTTTACTAAAGCTTTAGTTGTATCAATTCTACTACTATAAAGTAGTTTCTTATAACTTTCAGACCACCTATTTATGATATTTGCACCCGCTAAATTTATAACTACATCGGCACCATCTATTTTAGAGATTAATTGTGATGTATTATGTAAGTCATCTCTTGATGTTGCTATAACTTCATAGCCTTTTGTCGTCAAGGTATTTGTGAGTTGTGAACCCACAAAACCGCTAGCTCCTACTATAATCATTTTTTTCATAAAAAATCTCCTTTAGATATAATATATCATTTTATCATATTTAAATGGACTTTTGTATCTTTTTATAGCGATAATATTAAAGACTCTCTCTTTATTTTAAATCATCTATATTTATTCTTAAAGCTTTGGCAAGAGTAATCGCTCTTTTCTTTTTCTTCGAGTGAAATATCTCTCTTAGATGAGTGATACTATTTTGTTTTTTATTGATCTCAAAATAACTTAGTGCTAATAAAATATGAAGTTCAGTATCTGATCTTTTTATTTTGTGTTTCATTTTTTTCGTAAGCGTTGTAATAGTAGATTTATAATCATGTTTATTATAATACAAATTTGCTAGTATTTTTGTATATTTTTTCTTTTTTGCAAGTTTTGAATGAGATAGTTTTACTATTGCTTTATCGTATTCTTTTGCGTTTAAATAACTAGAGATAAGAAGTTCAAATGTTTCTTTATTTTCTTTAAGAAAGTTTTCTTTAAAGGCAAGTTCGAGAGTACTACTTGCTTTTTGATAGAGTTCATTTTGGAATAATAAGTTTACAAAAAATAGTGTATGCTTTTTTGGCTCAAGAACATTTTTTTTGTAGCTAAGTTCTATAGTAGAAAGGGCTTTTTTGTATTTTTTGTTTTCTTGATACAAAGAAGCTAGTTGAAGCCAATAGTTTTTTTGTGTGTACCATTTCCTTGTCATAACTTTCAAAGTTTTGATGGCATTTTTATGGTCTTTGAGTTCTATGTAAGAAGCATATAATATTTGATAAATATTCTCTTTTTTTTCTTTCGAAACTGAAATAAATTTTTGGCTATAAAAAATACTTTTTTTGAAATTTTGAGTGTAGTAATAAGCAAAAACAAAAATCTCATAAATATCTTTTTTGTCTATTTTTGAATTCTTTAGTAGCTCATGTGATAACTTTAGACTCTGAGAATATTGCTCTAAAGATAAATATATTCTTGATAAAGAAAATTTAATTTCATCGATTCTTTCTTTGTCTAGTGCATCTAACTTTATAATAGTTTCGTAGTATTTTTTACTTGATTTATAGTCACCATTATGAAGTGATATATTTGCTAAATATTGGTAAGCATACGATTGTACATAGCTATTTTTTTCTTCTAAAAGTGTATTTAAAAGTCTTTTCGCTTCTTTAATCTTATCTTCTTCTATACTTTTTTGTGCTTCCATTAATAAGTTGTAACTTTTTTGGGACATGGTTGCATTGGCATGTAGCATTGCACTAAATAGTAGCATCATTAATATTATTTTTTTCATTTTGATAACCTATAATTAAATGTAATTGTTGCATCAGTAAGAGTAGTTGGATCAGCCCCTTTAATTGGTTTAAATCGCCATTTTTTAATCGCTCTTAATGCTGATCTTTCAAATAAACCTTCAGGAGTTGCTTTGAGTATCATTGGATTGTGTACATATCCATTGGCATCAATTTGAAATTGAACTTCAACCGAACCCTCTTTTTTAGTAAGTTTTGCTCTTCTTGGATATTTTGGATAAATTTTACTAAGTGTCATAAGTGTATTGGCATCAATAAGACCAATATTTGCATTGATTTGAGCACCTGTCAATGATGATATTGCAGACAAGTCAATATTTTTTGTAATAATTGGTTGAATCTTTACATTCTTTTGAATTTTCATTTTCATTTTTGGTTTTTCAATATCAATTTTTTTAAGTTTTTGTATTTCTGGCTTCTTTGGTTTTATTCGTTTCTTTTCATTTACTTGGGAATCTTTTGTATCTCTTAAATATACAAGTTGAGGAATTTCATCTCTTTCTAATTGATCCATATTTTTAACACTAGTCATTCTTTCCATCCCAATAAAAATAGCCAAACTTACTCCTAAGGCTAAAACAAATGAAAGTAGTAGTCTCATATTAATTCTTTAAAGCAGAGATAGAGATTTCATGGATACCAGCAAGTCTTATTTGATCCATTACTTTGATGAGTGTATCTGTTTTAGCTTCTTTATCTGATTGTATGACAATACTATTTTGAGAGTTAAGTGATTTTAGTTTTTCTATATTTGCTCGTACTGCTCGTAAATCTACAATTCTTTTATCTATCCATATTTCATCATTATTTTTAATAGCTACTATAATATTTGCTTTTGCTTTTTGTTCACTTGTAGCAGCGCTTGGACGATTTACTTGAATTCCTGCTTCTTTTACAAAAGAGGTGGTCACAATGAAAAATATAAGCATGATAAATACAACATCTAGCATGGGTGTAAGATTGATTTCTGTTTCCTCTTTTGTTCGTCTGTTTGTAAATCTTTTCATCTATATAACCTTTGATATTTCTAAGTCTAATTTGTCTATTTGATAATTTATAGTAGTTTCTAGTTTTTTTTCAAATAGTATTCCACTCAATGCTATAACCATTCCTGCCATAGTAGGAATAGTTGCCATTGAAACACCATTTGCCATCGATTTTACATCACCATTTCCTATGATTGCCATTACATCAAAAACTTCAATCATCCCTGTTACTGTTCCTAAAAGTCCAACCAATGGACAGACTATAATGAGCGTTTTTATAAAATCTAAACCATCGTTTAGTTGAAGTCGTATATCTTCAACAATATGTGTTTGTATCTCTTGAATAAATTTTTGATCGTAACTATTTGTTTTTACATTTTGTAAGATCTCTTTTCTTTGCTTCTTAAATGTAAAATAAAGATATACAAATCTATCGATTAATAATCCCCATAGAAAAAAAGCTATGAAAAATACGATATAAAGTACACTTCCTCCTCTATCAAAAAAATGACTAAGGTCATCAATATATATGGCAAACATCTATTTTAAATTCTTTGCTAACATACCTATACTTTGTTCTTCGAGTATCGATACAATACGATTTGATTTAGAAGCTAAATAAGTATAAGCAAATAATAACGGTATAGCTGTAACTAGACCTAATACTGTTGTCATAAGTGCTGTTGAGATTCCTCCTGCCATAAGTTTTGGATCACCAGTTCCAAATAGTGTGATAGCTTGAAAAGTTGCTATCATACCAGTTACAGTTCCAAGTAATCCAAGCAATGGTGTAACAGCTGCTAAAAGTTTTATAAAACTCTCACCACTTTTAATAATATTTATCTCTTTGAGTATACTTTCATTCATTGATATCTCTAAATCATTGAGTGGTTTATCTTTATTATCATAAAATGTTTGAGCTATATTTCCTAATGAGTTATTATGTATAGGAGTTGTAATATCTTTTATTTGTTGATTGATAGCTTTTTGAGTGATATATAATAAAACTACTTTGTACAATGCAAATAATAGACCTAAAAGACCTAATGCTATAATAATATATCCAATAACACCACCTTGGTTTATTCTATCCATCATCGTTGGTTTCATATCTAGTAAAGATAATAGTGAACCTTTTGTTGGATCGATTACAATATTTTTGAGTTCTCCTTGTGACTTTTCAAATTCATTTGCTTTATTTTGAATAGCATTTGAAGGTTGTGTTGAAAGCTCTATAAGTGAATTTATATCACCATCATATTGTAGATATTTTCCTTGAGATACTGCTGCAAACTGACCCACTTTTGTAACTGTTTGTAGATGTTTTGTCCCATCATTTAAAATGACATTTACCTTATACTGAGAAACTGTACCACTTTTGATGATCTCATCAAGCATAGTGTGCCAAAATATTGTAATCTCATCAGTATTTGGAAGTTTTTTAGTATTGGCAAATCGTGTAAAAATCTCTTTTTTTTCAGGACTTTGTGATGCACTCAATGAACTATCATAGTTGGTTAAAAAATCAGAAGATATCTGACGAATACTTCCAAACATCTCACCCAAATCTCCTACTTTTATATTCAATGATGTTTCTTTTTTTATTAAAGTTTTTTCATTTTTATCAATTGTATTTTTTAATCTTACTGTTTTTTTATTTTCTTTTTTTAATAATGCTTTTGTATTGTTTAATATCTGTTTTTGTTTGTTTTTATTATCAATAAACTTTTGAAGTCTTTTACTCTCTTCTAATAGTTCTTGTTTTGATTCTTTTTTTACATCAGTTAAAAGATTTTCTAAGTTTAATGCAAAAAGTTGGTTTGTAATAAATATGAAAGTGAATAAAATTTTTATCATTTTAGTTTTCCTCGTATGTTAAAAATGGTAATTCTAATAATTCTACATTTTGTTGTTTTTTAGCTATTTTTATAGCAGTTCTGATATTTGATTGTGCTGTTGTATCAGTCACAGTTAACCACTTTTTATTTTTATTATCCCAAAAAGCGTAGTTTTTAAAATCTAAACTTTGTGAATATAGTCCTACTCGACCAATTCTAAGAATATTGTATGTTTTATTATCTATTTGGGATTCGTATGATTCGATTGAATTTGCATAGTCGTATTCTATTTTAAATGCTTCAAGAATAATTCTAAATTTTTCAGCCGTTTTTATATCGGCTCTATTCAAGTTTTTTTCGAGTCGTTGTACTCTTTGTTTTCGCTCCTTAAGTAAAAATGGAGTGTCAGCATCAATAAGCACTTTTAAACTTCCAATCATATCTGCCATAAGTGGGTAAATATTTTTATGTGTTTGTTCTATCTCTACTAACTGTTTGTTTATATTTTTTATTTCAGTATTTTGTGAATTTATTAGTTTTTGAAGTTGGTTATTATATTTAATTGTATTTTGAAGCTCTTTATTTGTGTACTTATATTCTTCAAGATGTACATTTTTAACTTCATCTTCTTTATTGATTTTGAGTTGAATTTTTTCTAGTTTTGTATTTGTTTTTTCAATAGTAGTTAGAGCTTTATCAATTTGATTGGCTAATAGTAATGATTGAAATAATACTAAAAGAGAGAGTAGTTTATAGAGATGTTTCATTAGATTCCTTTAAGATGTATGATTTTGAGAATTATAATCATTATATTATAATAAAATGCTTAATTACTATGTAAACAAGGTAATTAAGGTATTAGAATCAAGTTGTTTATATAAAGCCTTAATGAAATATTGAATATAACGATTTAAAAAGAAAATCTTTATTATGTTGATATCTTATAATAGATTCTTTTACATGAATTTTATTGTTATGTTTGTTTAATCCTCTAAATTTTTTGAGTCTTTGCACTATAAATTCTTCATGAGTATTTATAGTAGAAAAAAAAGTTGATACAAAATATTCTTTTGCTTGAGAGTCATAGAATATTTTTGCACTATTCGCTTTTTTGTTTGATATGAGGCTATTTTTAATATGAGCATTTATCACATCATATATTTTTTCAAGTTTTCCATCTAACTCATCCAAAATATAAAACATATCATTATGTTGTATATAGTAGATGATATGAGTCCCAAGTGTGAAATATTTTATAATAAATGATTCTTTACAATACATTTTATTTAAATTTATATAGTTTTTAGAATCTTGTGTTTCTATTAAAAATTCTCTCATCATCTTATAATATGAGTTTATAGTTTGTCTGCTCAGGTCTAACTCTTTAGCTGTCGCGCTTGCTGTGAAATCATATGCAAAAAAATAACATATTTTTTCTAATTGTTGGTTATTTATTTTTGCATTTTTTAAATACTTGTTTATATTCTCTATTTTTGACATATTATATTATAGGAAAAAAAAATGTGTAAAAAATGTGAATGAGTATCATTACTATTAAATAATCTTATACTTGTCATGAAAGAAATTTGCATTAGGAATTCATAAGGTGGAATTTGAAATAATTCGAGCGTTAAATTAGTAATTATGATAATCAATATCGTAAATAAAGGGATAAAATGAAAAAAAATAAAGTTATAGGGTTGTCACTGTATGCAATTTTTGCATTACAAGTTGCTGCTTTTGGAGAGAGTGTAAACACCTTAGAAAGTGTAAATGTCATCTCTTCAGATGAAAAAAAAGAGTCATATACTGTAGAGTCGATGTCTACATCAACTAAATTGAATTTATCGATAAAAGATACACCACAATCAGTGAGTGTGTTTACACGACAAAAATTAGATGATCAAAATATAAACTCTTTTCAAGACTTATTATCAAAAACTCCTGGTATCACTTTAAATAAGTGGGATGAAAGAGTTATGCCTACAGCAAGAGGATTTCAAGTTGATTATTTCTTATTTGATGGTATGCCTAGTTATAATATGAAAGCAAATGATATTGATTTAAGTGTATATGAAAGAGTTGAAGTTGTTAAAGGTGCAAATGGACTCATGACAGGTGCGGGTAATCCTGCAATGGGTATGAATTTTATTAGAAAACATGCTAACTCTAAAGAATTTATAGGCGATATTAGTGTATCTGCTGGTTCTTGGGATAATTATCAAACTACTGCAGATGTTTCAATGCCTTTAAATGAAGATGGAAGTATTAGAGGAAGAGTTGTTGTAAAAAAACAAGGTGCTAACTCTTATATGGATACTTATAAAACAGGAACAGATGTTTTTTATGGTGTGATAGATATGGACTTATCTGATACTACATATCTTTCTATTGGTGCAGGTTATGAAGATTTACAAAGAGATGGAATCAGATGGGGTGGATTACCTGCTTTTTATACTGATGGTACACGAACAAATTATGATAGATCAAAAACAGTTTCTGGAGATTGGACATATTGGGATGTAAAAACAAAAACTTATTTTGCAGATTTTAAACAGTATATATATGATGATATTTCAATCAATATCGCATTATCACAACGAGACATAAAAACAGGTACAGCACTTGCTTACTTTAGTGGTCAAATTGATAAAGGAACAGGACTAGGAACAGGAAACCCATCAAGATATACTGATGAAAAAGAAGAAAAAGAAACTAATTTAGATTTATATGCTTCTATACCTTTTAAAATAAATAATTTAGATCAAGAGATAATTCTTGGAACAATGATAAATAAACATAAAGTTACAACATATAATTGGTCTAGTGCAAATCTTCGTAATGTAACAGTTGATCCACTTAACCTAGCAAATCCTACTTCAAATTGGACAAGTAGTGGAAAAAATACACTAAATAAAACGACACAAAAAGGTGTTTATTTAGCAGGAAGACTATCTTTAATGGAAGACTTAAAATTAATCGCAGGTACAAGAGTGTCTTCTTGGGAATACAAAGCTGCAAATGGTAATGGCAATAGAAAATTTGACCATGAGGTTACACCATATTTAGGTTTAGTATATAATTTAAATCCAAACCATAGTATATATACAAGTTATACAAGTATTTTTAAACCACAAGATAAAAGAACTCAGAGTGGAGACTATTTAGATCCAATTGAAGGAAAAAGTGCTGAAGTTGGTATAAAAGGTTCATATTTTGACGACACACTGAATGCTTCTATTACAGTATTTAGAATAGAACAAGATGGTGTAGGTGAATCAATTGATGGAAAATTTGTATTAAATACAACAGATAATGCTTATCGAGCAGTTGATGGTGTAGTTAGTAAGGGAATTGAATTGATGCTATCTGGTGAGGTTACAGATAATTTAATATTAGATTTTGGTCTTGCAAATTTTAAAGCAGAAGATGCAGATGGAGAGAAATATGATACTTCTTCAGCACGAACTACAGCAAATATATTTGCTAAATACACTATTGATGATTATAGAGTTGGTGCAGGTATAAATTATAAAAGTAAAATTTATACAGGAACAGGTGCAAGTAGAATCAATGAAGATGCTTATTTTACAAGTGATATAATGGCTGGATATAAAATAAATAAAAATTTTGATTTTCAATTAAATATCAATAATATCTTTGATAAAAAATATTATGATAGAATTGGCACTAACTCAATGGTTTATGGATCTCCTAGAAACTTTACAGCAACTTTAAAATATTCATTTTAAATATAAAGAAAGAGTATTAAAAAACTCTTTCTCATTGTAATTATGATAATCACTATTAAATTTAATAGAACTTTTACTATAATTCTTTATGATAAATGAAGAATATAAAAACTTAAAAATATTGTATGTTGAAGATGAGCAATTAATTAGAGCTAACGCAGTGTCATATTTACAAAGATTATTTTATCAAGTTTATGAAGCGTGTAATGTTAATGATGCTATACAAATAATCAAAGAGAAAACTCCCCATCTTGTCATCACAGATATAAAAATGCCCAAAAGTAATGGCTTAGATATGATACGAGAAATAAGAAAAAATGATCAAAAAACGAAGTTCATAGTTTTGAGTGCCTTTACAGATACGAAGTATCTTTTAGATGCTATTGATTTAGGACTCGTAAAATATCTGACAAAACCTATCAAACATGATATATTATACCCTTTACTTATGAAGTGTGCAAAAGAAGTATTTCATAAAAAAGAACATAAAAAATATCTTTCTAAAAAGTGCTATTTTGATACATCAAACGACACCCTTATAAATGATAAATATATAGTGAACCTAACAAAAAATGAATTACTTTTTTTAAAAAATCTTTTCAAAAATTTTCCTCGTTCAGTTACATACGAAGAGTTACAAAATAATATATGGCAAGATGAGTATATGAGCGAAAATGCACTAAGACTTTTAGTAAGAGATTTGCGTAAGAAACTACCACAACATAGTATAAAAAATTTGTCAAAAATTGGTTATAAAATAGAGCTTGTTTAATGAAATATATTTTATGTGTAATTTTCATTCTCTCTTCAAGTGTTGGGGATGATTATTTTTATAAAGTGATTCAAAATATTGAAGTTTCGAAGGACTTCAAAAACTACACAAATGTTGATGAGCTTAAATTTACGAAACAAAAAATAAAAAAACTATCTGTTCGAATTACTTTAAATGAAGCAGAAATCAAAAATCAAAAGTTTTATTTAAATATTGTCTCTGATATGGACTCACTGTATAAAACAAATGCACAATATACACAAACTAAAAACAATATACATATTGATTTAACAAATTTAAAAACAAATGTTTTGTATTTTGATTATATTTATGATGAGGTGAAACAAGGTGAATTCCGTTGTGATATTATCAATGAATTTGAGTATCTTTATATGTACCCTTATGAGGGGATAATTTATGGTGTAGCGTATGGGATAATTTTTTGTGCTTTTTTATACTATTTGATTATCTTTTTTTCTACAAATGTCAAAGCTTTTCTGTACTATTCTATCATGCAGTTTTTTGTTTTGTTATCACTTATTGGGTTTGTTTATGTAAGTTTTTTATCTTATCCTAATCAAAATTTTTATCTCACCCAAGCAGTTATTGATATTTGTGAAACTTCTGCTTTTTTATTTACTCTTTTATTTACAAAGGAGATATTAAAAACAAATAAAGTGATGCCTAAAATGAATCTAATTTTGAATCTATTTGTATTTTTAAACATACTCGACATTATTGCAATTTTAGTGTATAAATATTCTATTTTATATGAATATATGCGATTTGATATAGGTTTTTTGATTCCAGTTATAGCAGGTATGATTGCTATATACAAAGGGGATAGGTTTGCATTTATTTATACTTTTGGTTGGTTTATAATGTTTATTTTTGTAAACATAGCCGAAGATCAAATTATACCTATTAGTGGAATATATACTATTCATATCATAGCACCTTTTGAATCCTTGATATTTAGCTTTGCTTTAGGAGTTATGTTAAGAAAACTCATTTATAAACAAAATGAAAAAGAAAAAATGCTTATACATAAAAGTAGACTAGCTTCAATGGGTGAGATGATAAATAACATAGCACATCAATGGAAACAGCCATTGACTCACTTAAGTTATATAAATATGAACTTAGAACTTGCCTCAAATGATATCCCTTTTGATAAAAGTTACTTACAAAACAAAATAAAAGAGTCAAATGAACAAATTGATTTTATGTCCAATACAATAGATAATTTTAGAGACTTTTACAAGCCAATTAAAGAAAAAAAGAGTTTTCTCATTTCTAAAGCGGTTCAACAATCTATTGATATAATGAAACCAATATTAGAAATCAATAATGTAAATATCAAGTTTTCTATCCTTCAAGATGGGAATCTTCTCTCTTATGAAAATGAATATTCACAAGTGATCTTAAATTTGATTACAAATGCCAAAGATGCATTGATAAGTAGAAATATAGACAATGCTTCTATTACTATAATACTTGATTTTGTAGATAATAAAAGTGTCGTTAGTGTTAAGGATAATGCAGGTGGAATAAAACAAGAAAATATAGAAAAAATATTTGAACCTTATTTTACCACAAAAGAAACAGGCAGTGGAATAGGGCTTTATATGTCACAAACTATTATAGATTCGCATTTTAAGGGAGTACTCAAAGTTTCAAATAAAGCCAATGGTGCTTGTTTTCAAGTTATTGTTTAGACTCTTGTATCATTCTAATAATTTTATCAGTATTTCTTTTACTTACATAAATACTTAAAACTATTAAAAGTAAAGTAATACTAATAAGAACAATATATGGTAAACTCCAACTATTTCTTGATGTCATATTTTTAGAAAGCTTTTTGGGTTGTTTTATTTCAGTTATTTTAGTTACATCAAATCCATCAATTGGAGCTATACCCTCTTTAACGATTGTATGCCCTGGTCCTCCGTCAAGTACAACTTGATAAGGTTCTTTTGGTATAGCTATTGTGAGTTCTCCATCATCAGGAAGTCTTTTTTGAAAAAGTATTGCACCATTATTGAGTGCTTCTAGTCGAATCAGTGCATCAACAGCACTTTGTCCTGTACTAAATGTCCCTGCTATAGTCATTGTATTGTCATCATTATCCATAATATTCATAATAAGTGTATGAGCATAGAGGTTTGTTACTAGTAATAAAAAAAGAGTGCTTAGTAGTTTTTTCATAATTTTTCCTTTAAAGGTCTTTTGACCAAAATTTTTGTATTTCATTGTTTTTTTGCGGTAGTCTAAACCCAACTATAAGAAGTAATATTCCAAATATCATCAACCCAATATCGACACTTACTATCTGCACTAGACCTTGATACCATAACTGAATCAATGAGAAATCACTATTTATATAGTGGAAAATTGGCGAGAGTATAAATAAAACTCCTGCTAATTTTAAAAACTCTTTTGCTGCTTGATAGGAGTTGATACGATACAAAGACCAAGTAAAAGTAGCCAGCCAAGAAACAAAAAATATCCCCTCTTGCCAGATAAATCTATCTTTCAAATCAAATGGCAGAGTCCATTGCATTGCAAAAAGCAAAGCTGTTGCAGGTAATACACCTATTATAACACTTAATGAGAGTTTTGCCATCCAATGATAAAAGGGTATGTTTCGAGGAAATTTTTTCGCTTTTTTTTCAAGCCAAAGTAATACTCCAAATCCTAAACCAAATGCAGATACACTCATAATAGTTGCTATTAATAATCTAGTAAAAGTATCTACCCCAAATAAAAAATGTAAAAAATACATACTATCAAAAAATAATCCAGACCAGTGTTTATCCATCACTTTATGCTGTCGAATAAGTGATCCATCAACTGCACTTAAAGTTATGCTTGGTTTATTTGATATACCATTTAAAAATGGCATATATGGATTGTATCCCTCTATTTTTACTTGTGCACTAATATCTTTCCAATTTATTAAAGTAATTTTTTGAAAGTCGATGGCAGGATTTATTGTACTTGCCTTTTGTATAAGTTCCCCAATAGGTAACATATCTGCAGATATATTTTGTTTCTCTACATTTTGAATTGGAGGAAATAGAATAGGGGATGTCAAATCAAAAATTCGGTGTGTTTCACCTTTGGAAACTAAGTAAGTCATAGGAGCTGAAGCTGTATATCCAATATTCATCAATGCACCAGTTAAAGTGATGATAATAAAAGGGGGAAATACCCAAGTTAATATTTTTCTATGAAGTTTGGAAAATCTACTTATAGGTTTTTTCGCATTATTATTATACTTGATCATTATGACAAGAATCAGTCCCCCAATAATCAAAAATAATCCCCCAACTGCAACAAAACCAAAGATAAGATATCCAAAAGTTTTGAGTGGTCTTCCATAGTGCATATGGTTAAGAAATTTTGCAAGTTGAGATTGATCACCTTCATTATTTATCTGTTCTTTTGTATTTGGATCAAAATACACAGGCTCAACAAACTGATGTGAAACTTTTAAGATAGGGTCATGTTGATATCCAGGGAGTGTTATTTGGATATTATTTGTAGGAAAATTGGGATCTGAGATTACTGGATCTATCATTGTTGCATAATCGATTTTTGTTACATCCATATATTCAATGTGTCGTGAGGGTTTTTCCCACACTTGAATATAGGGTAATAAAATTGCAAATATCCCAAAAAACACAGCAAGATACATAACCAAAGAAAAAGTTATACCAGCAGCAACATGCACTCTTTGTAGTCTTTGTTTTAAGAAAATAGTAGTTTCTTTCATCTTATTTACTTCCATAATATGCAAATGTAATTGCAATTGCAAAGATAAAAGAGGGGATTACAGATCGAAGTAATGCGATCCACTTTGTAGGTGAAATAGAGATCCAAAGAGCTATAGCCGCCCATGCTAGGGTATTGAGCATCAATGGAATAGTAATTGACTTTGAGGCTTCAGTTGGGATAAGAAAAACTAAAAGAGTCATTCCTAAATAAGCTACTATAAGCCCTCCAAATATTGCACAAAGTGTTCTAAAAAGACCGATTCGTCGACCACTTTTTTCAGGAGTGGAGAGAGTTTTATATATATTTTTGAATATCATCAAAATACCTTATGAGTAATTTTGAGAATGATAATCAAAAGTAATTAAATTGTCACTTAAATGGATAACTCACTAGACAAGGGCAGTTTGAAAGCTTACCCTTATTATTTTATACAATCACTCTTGCTTCACTAATAAATTGATCCATACCATAAGGATCAGTGGCAACAAAAATATATTTTTTATCATTTAACATAACTTTAGCTTTTGTAATCTCTACATTGTCTTCTCCATTAAAATAGTCTTTGTTAAGATATTTAATAGTGTAAATAGTATTTTCTTTTAAATCTAAATCTTCTAATTCTTTTTGTGTATGTGCTTGAAAACTCATTATGTACTCCTTTTAAAAATAAATAACTATTATTATAGATTATAATATCTTTAAATATAGTTAGTATTTATTACAATACTTTTATATTATCTAGGATAATATCCCAATAACTAGAAAGTAACAATTAAATGGAGTATATATGGAACAAGAAAGAAGAAACGAAGCAGAACTATTGATAAAAAAAGTACTAAAAGAGAAGTCCTTTCTCGCTTTAACGGAAAATGAAAAACATTTTTTAATAGATGTGTATAATGACGAGATGAAAATAGCGAGTGATGATTACGAAAACTATCAAAAATTGCCTGAGTCACAAAAACTAGTAAATATTGTTATCTTAGCACTAAAAGAGTATATTGGAAGTTGGCATGTTTCAACAAAAGAGATGGAAGATATCTCAAAATATATTGAAAGTATCTCAAATTTTGAATAATTTATAGAACTACTTATAAATATGGCAAAATGCAATATTTCATAATATATGTAAAAAATTACGATATTATCTCTTATTTTAGGAGATATTTCTATGAAAACTATAAGCCAACTTGAATCTTTTGATAAACCAAGAGAAAAACTTTTAAACAAAGGTGTACAACACCTCAAAGACTATGAACTAGTAGCCATAGTTTTAGGAAGTGGTATCAAAGGGAAAGATGTAATAAAATTGTCAAAAGAGATTGTAAAGCTTTTTGAAGACGATTTCAACTCTTTAGATCTGCAAAAACTTCTAAGTATACATGGGTTAGGGGTAGCTAAAGCTTCTCAAGTGATATCCGCTGTTGAACTTTCCCGTAGATATCTTATTAAACAAAACAAAAAAATAACAGATGCTAGTGATGTGTATGAAGAACTAAAAAAATATAGAGATAAGCGTCAAGAGTATTTTTTATCTCTTTATCTTGATGGTGCAAATCATCTGTGTGAAACAAGAGTTATAACTATAGGAACATTAAACCAAAGCTTAGTACATCCAAGAGAAGTTTTTGCACCTGCTATAGAGCAACGATGTGCAAGTATCATAGTAGCACATAATCATCCAAGTGGAGTGTTAAGTCCTAGCAAGGAAGATATTGAAGTAACAAAAAGACTCCAAGAATCAGGAAAAATTTTAGGAATTGAACTCCTTGATCATTTGATATTTACAAAAAATGGGTATGTAAGTTTGCGTGATGAAAACTATATGTAAAAAGCTATCTCTATTCTAAAATTAATATATTTATAAGCATAACTCTATAAAATTAAATAATTACATATAAAGGACTAACATGGAATGTGAAATGCCAACAGTATCAAGTACGAATAGCCAAATCAAAACAATTTTGGAAGAAACAAAAACAATAGCTATTGTAGGGTGTTCTCCAGATTCTTCAAAAGCTAGTAACAAAGTAGCAAATTATCTTCAAAGTGCTGGATATAGAATAATTCCTATATATCCAAAAGAAGAGGAGATTTTAGGTGAAAAGGTTTACCGTAGTTTATCTGATATCCCTAGTGATATTCAAATTGATATGGTAGATATATTTAGGAAACCTGC
>Ga0193963_1000656_pt1 | contig 17925 bp, 12 predicted proteins | sample FB_6_MG_FD_140359 | JGI IMG/M metagenome (GOLD analysis project Ga0193963, IMG submission 140359) | Microbial mat bacterial communities from the Broadkill River, Lewes, Delaware, United States - FB_6_MG | ecosystem: Environmental > Aquatic > Freshwater > River > Microbial mats | place: USA...
GTTCTACCTGTATTTAGAATAAGAGGGAAAGAGCTATTTTGAGGTTCACTCATAGGAAGCCAATCCAGAGCTAATAGTTTTGCTTTTCCATCTTGTGTAGGGCATGGCATATCTTCACTGTATAATCTTGCCGTTCCTTTTGGATTGGCCTTATTACATGGCCATTGAATACCTCCTAATTCTTCGATTAACTCATATGTCATTCCTGTATAATCACATAGTCTTCCATCACTTACTTTTTTCCATTCATTAAAAGCATCTATTGGCTTAGACCAATTAGGGAATAGCCTTCCATTTACACCTTCAAAGTACTTAGAAAACTCTACTACAATATCAAAATCACTTTTTGTATCACCCAATGGTTCTACTGCTTTTTTAGCTCTGTTACATCTTCTCTCGCTATTTGTATAAGTTCCTTCTTTTTCACTCCAAGTTGCTGCACTAAAAACAACATCAGCTTTAAATGCAGTTTCACTTTTGAAAGCATCTTGAACTACTAGAAGTTCTAGTTTATTTAGTGCTCGTCTTAGTTTCTTCTGATCAGGGAAAGAAACTAGAGGATTAGTAGCTACTAACCATAAGGCTTTTATTTCCCCTGCTTCAATAGCATCAATAATCTGAGGATATGAATATCCTCTTTTAGTTGGTACATCTTCTACTGGCACATTTACTATTGTTGCATACTCTTCTCTATCATATGAGCTTGCAAAGTTTCTATATCCTGGAATTGATGAAGTAAAACCAGTCTCTCTAGTACCCATAGCATTACACTGTCCAGTAATAGAAAGAGCTGTTGCTCCTTTTCTTCCTAGGTTTCCAGTAATAAGTGCAAGATTACATATAGCACTTACTGTATCAGTTCCTAAACTACTTTGATTTACTCCCATAGTCCAAGCAGACATTGCTGCACTTGATTTAGCATAAACTCGTGCTAATTCATATAAATCTTTTACATCAATACCTGTAGTAATTGCAACTTCTTGTGGAGTATAATTGGCCATTATATGTTTTCTAAACTCTTTAAAGCCCGTAGTTCTATCAGATATAAACTTCTCATCTTCCCAACCTTGCTCTAATATGATGTAACAAAGTCCATTCATAAGTGCTAAATCACTTCTAGGTTTTATAGGTACAAACATATCTGCCATCTTAGCAGTCTTTGAAAATCTAGGGTCGATTACAATAATCTTAGGTTTTTTACCCGTAATCTTTTTATTTTTAGCAATATGTAATTTTAAAATAGGGTGGTTATCTGCGATATTTGCACCAATTAACATAATAGTATCAGCATATGAGAAGTCTTCATAACATCCAACAGGACCATCTGAACCAAATGTTTGTTTATATCCCATAACTGCACTTGCCATACAAAGTGTTGTATTACCATCATAGTTATTTGTTTTAAGACCTAATTGTACAAATTTTCCTAGAGTATAAAACTCTTCACTCAGTAATTGTCCTGTTGATACAACTGAAACAGCACCATTTCCATGTTTCTTTTGTATCTCTTTAAACTTATCACTAGTAGTTTTAAATACTTCATCCCAAGTAGATTCTACTAACTGTCCATTTTTTCTAATCATTGGTGTTGTATATCTATTAGAACTTTGAACCATTTCATGCTCAGACAAACCTTTTGGACAAAGTGTTCCTTTGTTTACAGGATGAGCTGGATCTCCTTTAGTATAAGTAGGAATTCCATCTTTAACTCCAATATATAAACCACATCCAACTCCACAATATCCACAAGTTGAACGAACCCATTTATTGGGAGCTTTTTGTTTTGCTACTTTACCAAATACTTTATCATCAACAAGGGCATATTTATCATTTTTGATATCTAGTCCTAAAAAATCTTTTACATTAAAGTTCTTAATTTTTTCTAACATACTAACCCCTTTGATTCCCAGCGAAGAAATTCCCAGCAAGACCTAAAGCAACTGCTGTTTTATAAAATAAAAGTCTAGATATTATTTCACTTGAAAATGAAATAATAATACTTAAACCTAAAACCAAAATAGTACTTGAATAACTCCCACTTGCAAGTAATAACATAGCAAGTAGAGGTAAAGCTAATGCCCCAATACTTAAAGACCTTTCTCTATATTCATTATACTTAGCAAAGTTATCTTCATATAAAATCTTTGTTTTATTTAATTGGTAGAAATTATCATCTTTTTCTTCTAAATTTGTATAAAAGTTTTTTTGTTTAGTAAACTCTTCAAATTGAAAGTATCCAAAAAATAGTGCAAATGGTAATACAACTCCAGCAGTTGTATATTGTTCATTTAAAGCTAAAATTAAAGTAATTAACAATATTCCTATATATGATACATAGAAGAATATTTTTGTTGTTTCTTTTTTATTCCAAGAAGGTCTTGCTTTAATTCTATAAATCATAGATTGAGCATAAATACCATATATCCCAGTAGTAAGAACACCAAGTTCAACTATAAACCTAAAAGTTTGATTGAACTCAAAAAAGAATATAGCTATAAGAAGTGTAAGACCACCTGCATAAACACCAAGTGCTAAAACCTCTCTACTTAACCATGATGTTTTTATATTCTTCATTGCAGTATATGCAAGTCCTGGACGTCCTAAGTGTAATGCTGATAAAGGTAATCCAATAGCAGCAGGTATAAATACTGCAATTATCATCCATATATTTGGCATTGCTAAATTAAATCCAAGTAGATTTATAAACTCACCTAAAACTAATGTAGCAAAACCACCTACAGATATTTGAGTTAAAATAGTCATAAATACTAAAGGCCATTCTGAATGGTTTGGTTTAATTATATGATTATCTGCAGGGGTAACTTTTGCATTTTTCTCATCTTCATCTATTGTATATCTTGTTGTTGGTTTAGTAATCTCAATATTTGGAAGATGAGGTGCAACACCTTGCTCGGCCATATCTTTTTCTACCCAATCTTTTACATTTACTATTTCAATAGCAATTGCACCTGCTGGACAGGCTTGTACACATGCAGGAGTTTGACCAACATCTAGCTTTTCATGACACATATGACATTTTGTAACTATTCCTCTATCTTCATTAAAAACTGGCACTTCATAAGGACAGTTCCAAGTACAGTATTGACATCCAATACATGTATCATCATCATGGAAAACAATACCATTATCAAATTTTATATATGATTCTGTAGGACAGCCTTTTAAACACTCAGGATCAACACAGTGATTACATGACATTGAGTTAAAGTGATTTGAAACATTTGGAAAAACTCCACTTTGAGTTTCCCCAACTCTTCTCCATTTAATATCTGCGCTATTTCCATTTTGTTCATTACATGCAACTTCACAACAATGACAACCAACACATGCAGTTGCATCAAAATGGAATCTATATTGTTCCCCTTCTTTAGGTTTAGGAATATCAATACTATAATTTCCACATTGCATATTAGTATCTGCTTTATGATTTATAAAGTCTTCTAATGGAGTTGTTTCGTTTGCACTCATGATTAAAGACCAATTCTTGTTTGAATTTCTTCTATTTCTAAATGTGATAAAACTCTTGTATCAAAACTTTCAAAAGTTTCATTCTCTTCTTTTTCATTTTTATAAATAGAGATAAGTTCCCCTACTAATTCTTGTGCTTTTGGTATTGGTACAGCTTTTGTTAATTGTCTAGCTTCTAAAATAGAAGAGGCTGCTTTTCCACCAATAAAAACTTTAACACCATAACATGAATTTCCTTCTTCATCTTTAGCTTTTGCACCCTCAAATCCAATATCAGCAACACCATGAATACCACATCCTTTAGGACATGCAGACCAGTACATTCTAACTTTTCCATCTTGAATTGGTACGTTTGTATTTAAATAATGAGCCATTTCAATTGCATCTGGTTTCCCAAGAATTACTCCAAATGAACACTCATTTTTTCCAGCACATGCAATTTGGTTATTGAAGTAAATATTATGATATGAGTCATATTTTGTATAAAGAGGTGATTGTTTTATATCTTCAATATTCTCTTTATCTGTAATTATATAAAAACTTTGCTCATACGTTAATCTAATAACTCCATCATATTTTTGCGCTAATAATGCAGCTTCTTTTAAGTCACTTCCACAAAATATTCCTGATGGAATACTAAAGTGAATAGCACTTTTATTATTCTTTAACTCAATTGTTGAAGAATCATCAAGTATAAATTCATCTTTTACTAGTAGCTCACCTGCATTGCTTAAAGGAAGTTTTGAATACTCTTTAATTGCCTTTGCAAACTCTTCTAAACTTACTGCATCTAAAAGGAAAGTTAATCTATTTTTATTTCTATTATCTCTAAATCCATACTCTTTATATAAAGAAATTACAGATGAGAATACTTCTTTTACTTGATTTGGTTTAACAAAAAGATTTAAATCTCTAGCTTGAATTCCAACTTTACCACCTAGGTATAAGTTAAATCCAAACTCTCCATCTTTTTTTGCTAATGCAAAAGCACAGTCATTACCAAAAATATTACATGTATTTATACTATCACCTAATATTGCAATATTAAATTTTCTAGGAAGATTTCCCATCCAAGCCTCTTGTTTGTAAAATACTGATTGGATTTCTTGAAGTAATGGCATAGTTTCTATTGGAGATGTTTTAGAATATGAGTCAAAAGGAGATGTTACTACACCTCTAAAGTTATCACCTGCACACTGAATAGCAGTTATTCCTACCGAGTCTAACTCTTTAAGTAATTCAGGAAGTTCATTGAACTTTAAATATCTAAATTCAACTTGTCCTCTTGTTGTAATATCTATATAATCATTTCCATATTTTTTTGAACATTCTGAAAGTTTTAAAGCTTGTTCAACTGATAATTGTCCACCTGGAATTCTAATTCTAATTACAAAAGTATCACTTGTTCCTTTGTCATATAATCCCAGACATTTTAAGAAGTGTTTTGTGTGAGAGTCTGTTACAGTTTCTTCATACTCTCCTTTACAAAATTCTTCAAAAGATTTAATAAAATCCATAGGATTTTGTTCTGATTTCATCTTTTCAATTTTGTTGATTTTCTTATTTCTTAAATTATGTGCTTCTTCTAAAACTTTCATAGTCTATCTCCAAATATATTATATTTGTAAGTTTAGCTATAAATTTATGTAAATTTAAAGTTAAACTATATAAAAAATAGACATATTGATATTTTATAGTTTAAATTTTATGTAAAATTAAGTTTTATAGAATTTTTTCAATTTTTACTGCTGAATGATTATAATCAGGCTGAAGTGATTCTTTATCTAATAAATCATTTGTTAAGTAGTTTATTTCTCTATGACTTACGGGAATAAAAATTGTATCTTCTTTAATTTTATCTGTTATTATAGCTTTTGATTCTATCTCTCCTCTAAGAGAAGAAATTTTAATAAAATCACCATCTTTAAGATTTAATGCTTTTGCATTTTTAGGATGAATTTCACAAAAGTTTAATTCTTTGAATTTTAAAAGAGTTCTTGGAAGATTTGTTTTTGTTCCACTATGCCATTGATCTCTTGTTCGACCTGTTAAAAGTATGAAAGGATATTTTAAATTTGTTTTTTCACTAAGAAGTTTATTTTGAACAAAGTGAAGATTAGCTTTTTTATTTTCTGTAAAAAACTCTTTTTCTTTTCTGATTTTTTCTCCCCAAATAAAAGGTTCTTCTCTTAGTTTTTTATATGAAGTTTCACTCATATTTAAATGAGGGTTTAACTTTGTCATTTCTTGAAACTCCTCAAAAATATCTTGACTACATGAATAATTAAACTCTTTTGAAAAGCCTAACTCTTGTGCTAGAAGTTGAAAAATCTCCCAATCTGCCTTACAATCAATTGAAGACCTTGTTAACTTTTCTTGTTTTGTAACTGTTCTATCTAAGTTTGTTTGCGTTCCTTCTTTTTCACCCCAAGGAGCAGCAGGAAGTTTTATATGAGCAAAGTTTGAAGTCTCTGAGTTTTCATAAGCATTCAACTCAACTACCATTGGAATTTTTTGAATTAACTTCTCAACTTTATTTCTATTTGGTAAATGGTAAACTGGGTCAGTATGACAAATAATTAAGATATCTAAATTTGCACTTAGCATTTGTGTTGCAGTAAGACCTGGCTTTTTATCAATTTTTTTTGTATTCCAAAATTTGGAAACTTTTTTGATAGACTCTGCATCAAAACCTAAATGAACTGCAAGCATAGTTGAAAGTCCACCAACTTCTCTTCCACCCATTGCATTTGGTTGTCCTGTTAGAGAAAAAGGTCCATTTCCATCTTTAAATATTTTCCCAGTTAAAAGATGTGTATTTATTAATGCAAGATTTTTATCAACTCCTTGTGAAGATTGATTTAAACCCATTGTCCATGCTGATATAATATTTTCATTATTTTTATATAAAAGCCAGAACTCTTCAAATTGCTCTTTTGTTAAACCTGTTCTTTTTAGCATTTTTGTTACAGGAATTCTTTTAAACTTATTAGTTAATAGTTCATAATTATTAACATGTGTTTTTACAAACTCTTCATCAACAAGTCCTTCATCAATTATTCTTTTTGAAAGTAAGTTAAAAAAATCTATATCGCTATTAGGTTTTAAAGGAAGATGTAAATCTGCAATTTTTGCAGTATCTGTAAATCTAGGATCAATAACTACAATTTTTAAACCAGCTTTTTTTGCTTTTTTTATTCTATTGTGAAATACAACATGGGCTTCAGCAGTATTTGCACCAGCTAAAATAAGTAAGTCTGCTTTATGCACATCTTCCATTCTAACAGGAACATAATCAATACCAAAAGCTTTTTTATGTGCACTTACAGCACTTGACATACAAGTTCTACTGTTTGTATCAACATTATTTGTGCCAATAAAACCTTTACCTAATTTATTTGCAATATAGTAATCTTCCGTTAGAAGTTGTCCTGATAGATAAAAACCAATCTTTTCTTTTGAAGTTTTTTTAATTTTTTCTGCAACTGCAGATATTGCATTTTCCCAAGAAGTTACTTTATATTGATCACTTATATCTTCTCTAATATGAGGTCTTAATAATCTTGTTGGTGTTTGAATACTTATTAATTCAGAAATACCTTTTGAGCAAAGTTTTCCTTCATTTGTTGGATAAACTACATCTCCAATTAGTTTATTTTCTTCAAATTCTAGACCACATCCAACACCACAATACCCACACACTGACTTTATCATTTTTTAACCTTAACTTATTACTATGTTTAATTTATATTCATAAGTATACTGTAAATTAATGTAAAGTTAAGAAATTAATGTATAGATTTTATACTTATTACAGTAATTTCATTAGCAAAATAAAATTAAAAATCAAAAGAAAATAAAAACCAAATTTATAAACTTTTAAAGGGTTCCTTTCTAATAAGGGTGTGTTTTTATTAAAAAATGCTGGTACTTTATTTGGATTGTCTAGTTCATACTTCATTAATGAATAGTTTGAATATCGAAGTTCATCATCAGCACAAGTTGATCTTAAAATAATATTTTCTAACCATTCAGGGATATTTTTATTATATTTTTGAGGCAATTTTATATTTTTAAAACTAGGGTTTTGAAAAGGCTCAATTTCTCCATAAGGAAACTCTTTTGTAAGTGCTTCATATAAGGTAACTCCAATTGAATAAATTTCAGTCTTTTCATTTATTGCTGCTTCCTTAAATCTTTCAGGTGCTAAATATGAAGCTGTTCCTGCTTTGTTGACAAGAGAGAATATTTCTGTAATAGAACCAAAATCAATAACTTTAAAGATCCTTTTATCATCTCTTTGCATTACTATAATATTTTCAGGTTTTATATCTCCATGAACTAAGTTATATTTTAATAGATACTGAGTCATTGATAAAAGAGTTTTTGTAAGTGTAATCGCATCATCAATAGATAAAGTTCTTTTTTTAAGATACTGTTTTAAAGTGATTCCATCTAGTTTTTTCATTATATAATATCGAGCAGTTCTATTTTTAGGAACCTCACAGTTAGGGAAAAAACCAGCTTTTAATCTTTTCGCATTCCAGACTTCTTTTATATATAAATCTAAAATATCCTCATTTTCCAAAGCTTCATAGGGTGCGAATTTTATCACATACTCTTCTTCATCTTTTTTACAAACCCATGTTCTATCATTTTGTATTAAAGATAAGGTAAGTTTATATCCATCAACAATATCACCTTTTTTAAGTTTTTTAGGAATACTTAAATCTAGATTTTTCATTTTTTCTATTTCATCTGTATCATTAACTTCCAAAACAACAGCACTTGTATCATCAGGAAGATTATCTTCCATTAAAGAACTTGCTTTTTTTACAAGGCTATATGCTCCATTCTCTAGATGTTTTATAATCAAATTTTCACTCATAACAGAATAAAGACCATCACTACAAAGTAAAATTCTGTCATCTTTTTGAATATTATTTTCAAAGTAGAATATTTCTATATCTTTATCAATACCAACAGCATCAGTTAATACACTATCCATTCCTTCTTCATTGTGATCGTGTGAAAGTTGAGATAAATCTTTATTTCTATATAAATAAATTCTACTATCCCCAACATTTGCTCCATAAAGTCTATTTCCTTTTATAACTGCGACTGTTACCGTAGTTACAAGTTCAGGTCGCTCATAATCTTGTATTGATTGAGCATATAAAATTGAATTAATTGAACTAATAAAAGTTTTTAAAGCTTTTTCAATACTCCAAGTTTTTGGAATATTTTTAAAATTTGTAACAATATGTTGTGCAACTTTTTTTGCTGCTTGTGCACCTTCTTCAGCTGAGCCTACTCCATCACAAAGAACAGCAATAGTAAGGTCATTTAATTGTTTAATTTCATAGTAATCATCACCAATAATTTCTTCTCTTTTTGCAAGTGAAAATCCAGAAGTTTTAATATTGTTTTTACTCAAATCTTTGCCTTTTTTATATATTTAATATATATCTAAATTAAAATTCTTTTTAAGAGTCTTAATTTAAATATAAAAAGAGCCCAAGCTCTTTTTATATTCTACCACCAGCACTAACTCCCCAAGTAGTTCTCCATCTTGTTTTAACAAGTGAAATACCTGAAATTGCAATAAATACAACAAGAGCAAAGATTAAGAATCCAGCTGTATATCCATCAAATACACCTTTTGACCAACCTAATGTTTGTATTAAAGCAGTACCACCAAGTCCTCCTGCACATCCTACAATTCCTGTCATAATACCAATATCTTTACCAAATCTTTGAGGAACTAATTGGAACACAGCTCCATTTGCCATACCAAGATTTGCCATAATTAAGAATAATACTAAAATTGCAACTGCAAATGGTAGAGCAATAGTTGCATTAATTATTGCCAATAGGGCTACTGTTCCATAAAAATAGTATAAAGATCTAATTCCACCAATTTTATCAGCAATTGCTCCACCAACTGGTCTTAAAACAGCACCTGCAAAAATACATAAAGCCCCAAAATATCCTGCAATTACTTTTACATTTCCTTCATCTAATACATCAAGTCCAAAGGCTGACATATCAACTTGATAGGTATTCATTAGATAAACTTTCATATATCCGGCAAATCCTACAAAACCACCAAATGAAACAGCATAAAATAGACAAAACCACCATGTATCTTTATCTTTTAAAAGTTTACCATAGTCTTTTAATTTCTTTGGATTCTTTTTATATACATCTTCTGGTGCATCTTGTGCAAGGAAGAAATAGGCAATTAAAACGATAATAGCCATAAATGCTCCAACTCCAAATACAGATTCCCATCCCCAGATTTCTGCAATCTTTGGAGCAAATAAGAAGTCAATTACCACACCAATATTACCAGCACCTGCAATTCCTAAAACAACACCTTGTAATTTTGGTGGATACCATTGACCAGCTTGTGGAAGTGCAACTGCAAATGATGCACCAGCAAAACCAAGACCAAGTGCCACAATTAATAATTGATTATAAGAGATTTCATTTCCTAATAAATATGCTGTTAATAGTGCAGCAATTACAATAGTTTGTGAAATAAGTGCTGTTATCTTAGCTCCTAATTTATCAACACCAAATCCTAATAGAACTCTTAATATTGCACCTGAAAGAATTGGAAGTGAAAGTAAGGTAGCTTTTTCACTTGCTGTCATTATATGACCTGTTAAAGCTAATGCTTCACTAATCTCTGTACTTAATGGACCTAACATTGTCCAAACCATAAAACTCATATCAAAGTATAAAAAAGCCATAAACAATGTTGGTGCATGTCCTTGACCTTTTAAATCTCTTAATCCTGCCATTTTATTCCTTTAATGTAATTATAAGTTTATTATATAGTTCATAGTTACAAATCATCTTTTATATATGTATAATTTATATCCAATTGAATAATATAAATACTATCTGTCTAAAAATTTATGAAATATTAAGTTAAAAACTTAAAATAGAAAACATAAAACTAGAAAAAATCTATTTTAAAAGAAATGATAAATTAAATTTAATGTAATATTAAGATTAAATGTATAAAAAATATCCATTAAATTGTATCTTTTTTATTTTAACTGTGTTACTATTGAAGATGAAAAACATTGACGTTAATCAAAAGGAGAAAAGATGATTAAGCAGGTTCTAAAAATTGGGTTAGGTGTATCTATTGTTGCAAGTACATTATTAGCAGCTCCAGAGAAAACAAAATTAAAAATAGGTTTTATTGCATTAACTGATTGTGCACCATTAGTAATTGCAAAAGAGAAAGGTTTCTTTAAAGCTGAAGGTTTAGATGTACATGTTGCAAAAGAAGGTGGTGGATGGCCTGGAATTCAACAAAAAGTAATTTCTGGTGAATATGACTTCTCACACGCACTTGCAGGTATGCCAATTGCTGCAACTTTAGGAATCAATGGAAATGCCCATTTACAAGCTTTATTATCTTTAGACTTTAATGGTAATGCAATTACATATGGTAATAATATTATAAAAGAGATGGAAAAGTATGGTTTAGATAAAACTGAAAGACCAGTAACTGCAGCATCTTTAAAAAAATATATTGATGCTAAAAGAGCAAAAGAGGGTAAAAACTATCAACCTTTAAGTTTTGGTATGGTTCATCCTGTTTCTACTCATAACTATGAATTAAGATACTGGATGGCTTCATCTGGAATTAGACCTGATCAAGATTGTACGATCAAACCTTTCCCACCACCAACAATGCCATCAAATTTAATTGCTGGTAATATTGAAGGTTACTGTGTTGGTGAGCCTTGGAATTCAAGAATTGTACTTAAAGGTAAAGGTTCTGCACTTGTAACAAACTATGATATTTGGAATAATAATCCAGAAAAAGTTTTACAAGCAAGAGCTGATTTTGTTAAGAAAAACCCTGAAACTACAAAAGCAGTTATGCGAGCAGTTATTAAAGCTCAAAAATGGTTAGATGAATCTTGGGAAAATAGAGAAGAAGCAATTGGATACTTAGCTAAAAGAAACTATGTAAATGCTCCAAAAAATGTATTAAGAAAGTCAATGAGCGGAACATTCCTTTATAACAAAGGTGTAGATTCAGCAAACCCTATGTTTAATGTATTTGCAAATAACTATGCGGCTTATCCATTCTACTCACATGGTATGTGGTTTGTTACTCAAATGTATAGATGGGGACAATTAGACAAGCCAGTTGATATGAAAGCATTAATTGAAAAAGTTTATAGACCAGATTTATTTGCGCAAGTTGCAAAAGATGCTGGATATACATTACCTCCAAGTGCTTGGAAAAAAGATGGTGTTGATGAATATAATAAATTCTTAGATGGTAGAGTTTGGGATCCAAATAAAGCTGTTGATTATATTTTTGATGCAAAAGTTCAAAATTCATTAGTTTCAAAAGAAGATCTAATGAAAGTTAATAACTGGAAAGTTGAAACAAAACAACCAAAATATGAGTGTCACTATGGACCTGCAGGATGTGCTGATCCTAAGTATATAACTAAATAAATATTACTATTTAGGATGAAAAGATAAAGTTTTAAACTTTGTCTTTTTATATGCCTAGTTATAAGTTTCTTCCTACTTACACGTGATTCTAGGCATTTAAAAGAACAAAATAAAGGTAAAAGATGAATAAAGAAATATATAAAAAGATACTATTTCCATTTATAGTATTATTAGTTTTAATTCAAGTTTGGTCAGGACTTGCAACCATTGTTGAAGATTTTCCAACACCAAGTGACACTTATGTTTATGCATTTGGAGGAGAAACATCAGAAGGTGATGAAATAGAGGGTGTTTTATCAGATCCATTTTATATTGAGAATCAAGATGATAAAGGTCTGTTTTGGCAGATATTAGCATCACTTGAAAGAGTATTTGCAGGATTTGTTTTAGCAATTATAGTTGGTGTTCCTGTTGGATTACTTGTAGGAATGAGTAAAAATTTCCAATATGCCTTAGATCCATTTATTCAGATATTCAAACCAGTTTCACCGCTTGCTTGGTTACCTTTATTGTTATTTGTTTTCCAAGATATTAATGCAACAGCAATATCAACAATTTTTATTACATCTATTTGGCCAATTATCATAAATACTGCACTTGGTGTTAAAAATGTAAGTGATGATTATCTAAATGTTGCAAAAGTTTTACAATTTACTCCTTTAGAGAAAATTACTAAAATTATTTTACCTGTTGCTGTTCCTTATATTTTTACAGGGATGAGATTATCTTTAGGAATTGCTTGGTTAGTTATTGTGGCAGCTGAGATGTTAACAGGTGGTATTGGTATTGGGTTCTGGATTTGGGATGAATATAATAATCTTTCATATCACAATATTATAATCGGTATTATACTTGTTGGATTGATTGGATTTATGTTGGATGTAATAATGGGAAAAATTGCAGATTATTTTGATTATAGAAAAAGAATGTAGGGATAAGAAATGAGTGATAATAAATTTTTAGAATTAGAGAATATACATAAAAGTTTCCCTTTAGGTGGTGGAAAAGAGTATGTAGCCGTTGTTGATGTAAATGTTAATATTGCAAAAAATGAAATTATTTCTATTATTGGACATAGTGGATGTGGTAAGTCAACTTTACTAAATATGATTGCAGGACTTGATGCACAAACAGAAGGTAATATTATTTTAAATAATAAAGAGATAAAAGGGCCTGGTCCTGAAAGAGCAGTGGTTTTCCAAAATCACTCTTTATTGCCATGGCTTAGTGTATATGAAAATATAGAAATGGCAGTTAAAAAAGTAATGCCTGAATTATCAGCATCTGAATTAAGAGTAAGAGTTGAAAAGTTTGTTTCTATGGTAAATTTAGATCATGCCAAAGATAAATTTCCAGGAGAGATTTCAGGGGGTATGAAACAAAGAGTTGGTATTGCTAGAGCATTAAGTATTAAACCAGATGTTTTACTTATGGATGAGCCTTTTGGAGCATTGGATTCTTTAACAAGAGCAAACTTGCAAGAACATTTAATGAGAATACAACAAAGTGTTCAAAATACTGTAATTATTATTACTCATGATATTGATGAAGCAGTATTATTAAGTGATAAAGTAATTATGATGACAAATGGTCCAGAAGCCACTATTGGAGAAATCTTAGAAGTAAAACTAGATAGACCTAGAAACAGAGTTGAACTTCAAAGTGACCCTGAATATATTAGATGTAGAGAAGCAATTTTAAGTTTTCTTTATGAAAAATTTGCAAAAGATGATGAATAGAAGATTATATAAAAAAAGAGGAAAGTTTGTCTTTCCCCTTTTTGCTGAAAATAGATTCGAAATTTATATTTTACTAAAAAGAGTAAGCTAAAGTTGCAGTGATTTTATTATAATCATCATCGCTATCTTGTGCATCGACATCTACAAAAAGTAAACCAGTTGATAAATTATCAGTAATACTGTAATCAGCAGTAATATTTAACTCTTTTTCTTTATCTTGCCCATATTTTGTTTGCCCATAAATAGAAGCTAATTCAACTCCAGCAAGTTCATAAGATAATCCTATATAAGTAGTTTTCGCGTCTGCTACATATACTTTTTCACTATCTTCAAAAGGATTGATATTATCACCTACAATTGCCATTGATTCAACGCCTATATCTTTATCAGTTTTAATATATCCAATATTTAAACCAAGACCTACAAGATTAGTTCTAGCTTCTAATTGCATAATCTGACCATCATCTTTTCCTGCAATATCTTCTTTTGAAGCTGCAATATGTCCAGTTGCTCCAAAAGTATTGATATCATAATCAGCTTTAAGACCATACCAGTTTGCTACATCTTGTGCTTTATAGTAGTAAGGATTAAGAAGTAAATTTTTTATGCCTTCATATTTTACATCTAATACATACGCACCATTATCATCATTTATTTTTTCAAATGATTCTAAGGCAGCATCAGCATCAGCAACGGCAATTCTTTTTGTATATCCTAATGTAATATTTGTATCAGCAATAGCAGTTATTCCTAAAATAGCTGCTTCATGAAAATCACCCATCCATTCTAAGTCAACTTCTTGACGACCAATAGTTAAGTTTGCCATATCATTTGCATAAGAAATATTAGCTGTGTGTAATATTGATTTATCAGTTTCTCCATAATCTCCATCTTCAACTTCTGAAAAATCATGATTTCCTCTAAAACCTATAGATGCTTTAAAGCCATTAAAATCAGCTGTTTCATATCCAAGTCCAATTGATCCAGATGTAAATCCTTCATCTGGATTATTCCCTTTTTTATCTGCTTTTTCTGCATATAATGTTACGTCACCTGTAATAGTTCCATTTTTGATAGAATCATTAATAGTATCACTTGCAATTATACTACTTGAAAGAAGTAAAGAAGCTAGCGTTAAATGTTTAATATTCATTTTTAATTTTCCTTTTTGATAATTAATCTCAGAATATTAGCAAGATAAAACTTAAAAATAGATAATATTAATAATAATTATCAATATATCATCTTTCTAATCAATAATATAAAAAAAAATGATAAAATAATGAAAAATAGAAATAACTTAAAGAGGATAAACTTTTGAATAATGCAGATAAAAATTTAAAAACTATTATAGATTTTGAAAATATATATGTAAGTTATAATATCAAACCAGTTCTTGAAAATATAAATTTAAAAATTAAAGAAAAAGAGCATTGGGTGATTTTAGGCTCAAATGGAAGTGGTAAATCTACACTTATAAAACTTATTTCAAATGATCTTTATCCAAATACAAAATATTCATTTAAAAAAGAAATATTTGGACAAAGCAGATGGAGTATTTTTGACTTGAAAAAAAATCTTGGAATTATAACTAATGATTTACATAATTATTTTGAAAAACAAGGAAGTTTTCTAAGTGCCTATGAAGTAATTTTAAGTGGTCATTTTAGTACAATAGGTGTTTTTAAGCATCAAGATTTTACTCAAGAACAACATAATAAAGCTTTAGAAGTTTTAGAGTTTTTAGAAATCTCAAAAATGAAAGACAAAAAAGTAAGTCAAATGAGTACCGGACAATTAAGACGATGTATTATAGGACGTGCACTTATTCATAATCCAAAAGCATTTATACTTGATGAACCAACAGTTGGACTTGATATTAAAGCACAAAATAGTTTTATTAAATTAATCCAAAAGCTTTCAAATAAAGCATCTATTATTTTAGTAACTCATCATATTGAAGAAATATTTCCAGAAGTTTCAAATGTGGCACTTGTATATAACAACACTATTTATAAGCAAGGTAAAAAAGATGAAGTTTTAACCTCAGATAATTTATCTGAGATTTTTGAAATTGATATTAATTTAGAAGAGCAGAATCAAAGATATTATATTAAAAGTATAAGTTAAAAACTTATACTCTTTTATTTAATATTACTTATAGTGTCTCTTAACCCAATAATAATTTTAGCTTGCTCATTTAACCTGCTATTTAAACTTGTAATCTCTTTTGTTTTTAATAAATCTTCTTCTTTTAGCTTTGATATATCTTGTCTATTTTTTTTTGTTTCATTTGATAAGTTTTTATAGATAGTATTTATTTTTTCAAAATTTGCTTTATACATTTCAAGACTTTTCTTGTATTGACTATCTTTTTCCTTTATACTTTGTTCATAAAAATTTATTTGATTTATTGATTTTTTATACTTTAAATCTAATATGTTTTTTTCTTCTTGATAAAAACGAATATCATTGTTTGCTTTTTTAAGATTTTCTTCTAATAATGATATCTTTTTTAATGAGTGATGATGGTCTTTTTTATAGTCAACAATACTTGAAATAATATTTTTTTTAAATACTCTTTTTTCTTCAATTATATCTGTAACTAAAAAATTAATTACAATATATCCTGAGATCTTATCGTCTTCATTTTCATGTAAAGGGAATATTGTCATGGCAGTATAAAAAGGTGTTTTATCTTTTGCTTCATGTTTAATTTGTCCTTGCCATTTATCCCCATTTCTAATTATTTGTTTTAGATGATCCAATTTCTCTTTTGAAATATGAGAGTCTAAAATAATTCTATATGATTGAGATAGAAGTTCTTCTTTTTCATATTTAAATACTCTGCAGCACATATCATTCACATATACAATATTACCATCCAAATAAGTTTCAATTTGAATTTTATGAAGATTTGATTTTACTTTATTCATTTTTTCATAAAAAATATTATCAATTTTGTTAAAAAGCTCTTTGAGATCAATTGCACGAATCTCTTTTAAGAGAGCTATTCCATCCATTTTAGGCATTTGTATATCAGATATAATTAAATCAATGTCAGCTTTTTTTTCTTTAAAAAAATTGAGTGCACTTTCTCCATTCATAAAAGAATAAACATCTTTTACTTTCAGTTTTAATATTTTTTGTCACTTCCTAAAATGTGGGTTACTACCCATTTTACTAGATATTCATATGTGTTTTGTGCAATATCAAGAACAGAAAGATTTGCATAAGATGTATCTTTTTTTAATTTTGATTGTGTTTCTTTAAATCTATTTAGAAATTCAGAATGCTCTTTTTTATGATTTTTTGAATCTACATAATTTACTTTATCAAATAGTGCCTCTTCTGAAGTAAAATGGAATATTGTATAATTAATGAATTTATTTATTATGTATAAAAGATCTTTTTTCTGCGAATTTTTAGTAATAGTAGTAGCTAATAGATTAGTTATTTCTAATAAATGTTTGTGTTGCTCATCTATTAATTTAATTCCTAACATCATTTTACTATCATCCCATATTATTGCTTGCACTAAATATCCTTCTTCTTATTTATCACAAATGAAGATTTAAGAATTTTTATCTTCTTAAATCTTCATTTGAGGCTGTTAGTATACTCTTTATTATAATTGATCTATACTCTTGATTTAAAAATAACTATTTTATGTAGATGTATTTTAATCATAAACAAATTAAACAAAGCATAATTTAAAAGACACTATTTAGTCACTATTAATATGGTTTTTAACTAAACCTTCAATATCTGGATCTTTTACATAAAAATGAAATATAGATGGTTAATAAGTGAGCAGTTTTAAATCTATTCCAATCTTCACTAAATATATGAATATACATTGTCCCAATAGCTGTTAAGTTATCTTTTCTAATTATATAGTTGGGTTCGATTGAATATATGATTAGCTTGAGAAATAGGTAAAAAAGAGTATATTAAAGAGTGAAGATTAATATTTTGACTACATAGACAATAAGTCTATATAGTCATATTAAAAGTTTTGATTAGTTTAAATTTACTTATCATCCGCCGTACATTAGATTTGGTAACCAAAGTGCAATTTCTGGGATATATGTTACAAGTAATAATCCTACTAAAATTGTCATCGTCCAAGGGAACGCTGCAACAATAACATCTTTTATACTCATACCTGTAAGTCCTGATGTTACAAATAAGTTCA
>Ga0193963_1000657_pt1 | contig 17888 bp, 16 predicted proteins | sample FB_6_MG_FD_140359 | JGI IMG/M metagenome (GOLD analysis project Ga0193963, IMG submission 140359) | Microbial mat bacterial communities from the Broadkill River, Lewes, Delaware, United States - FB_6_MG | ecosystem: Environmental > Aquatic > Freshwater > River > Microbial mats | place: USA...
ATATAAGAATAAATCCTTGGAGCCTTTTTTAAAAATAATCTAATAATTATTATAGCCAATATTGCAAAACTTGCCACATAACTCATATTTAGTATTAATAGAAAAGTTGATTTTATCATATTAATCCTCCTGATAGCTTTCAATAAGTAATTTAATATCATTGATTTCATCAGAACTAAGTTTTTTATTCTTAGTAAAAGCAGTAATAAATTTTGGTAAAGAACCACTAAAATTGGAGTTAATAAATTCTTCTCCTTTTTCAGCTAAAAATTGATCTTTTGATATAAGTGTTTTTACCGTTCCATTTGTGTTTTCAAAAATATTACGTTGACACAATCTTTTTAACATAGTATATGTAGTTGATTTTTTCCAAGTTAATTCTACTTTACAAATTTTAACTAAATCGCCAGATGAAATCGGCGATTCACGCCAAATAATATTTGCAAATTTTTGTTCCATTTCTCCTAAAACGTATTTTTTCATAATGCCTCCTTAGTTTAATGGTATTAGACTTAGATACAGTCTAACGTTATTAAACCTAAAAGTCAATATAATTTTTAATGTTTATATAAAGAAGTATAGATTGAATAACTATTATTGATGAAATATCTTGGTATGGTATTATTAAAATAATAAAATTATTTATGGAGGTGTAGATATGAAATATGCAATAATATCTGATATTCATGGGAATGACTATGCATTAAAAAAAGTACTTGAAGATATTGAAAGTAGAAATATACAAAAAATAATTAATTTAGGAGATAGTGTATCGGGGCCATTTAATCCTCAAAATGTAATTTCATTATTACAAAACAAAGAAATCATATGTGTTAAGGGAAATCATGAAAGACAATTATTAGGTGAATTTAAGAATATGGGGAAAACTGATCAATACTCATATAAATTATTAACAAAAGATCAACTTAAAGGATTAGATAGTTGGAAATCATATTTTTCAGATGGAGAAATATTGTGTTTTCATGGTACGCCATATATTGATAATAAATATTTAATATATACAGTAACAAAAAATGGAGTTAGAGATGCCACTGATGATGAAATAATTAATAGATTAGGAGAATATTACAATCAATATAATGTTTTTATTTGTGGACATACTCATATACCTAAAATTAGAAAAATAGCAGGGAATAAACAGATTATTGATGTTGGAAGTGTTGGTTTGCCAGCATATAGGGATAATGTTCCATTTGAACATAAGATGGAATCAAAATCCAATTGCGCCCGCTATACAATTATAGAAAAAAATAATGAAAGTTGGATAACCAATCAAATCAAAGTTAAATATAATTATCAAAGAGCAGCTAAAGAAGCTAAAAATAGAGGTAGAAGCGATTTTGCCAATTCAATATTAAGTGGGAAAGTACTTTAAGTTTAATAATAGTATAGAATAGTTGATTATTGACTTTAACAATATTAAAGAATATAATTAACTTTATTAAAGGAGGCAGTTGATTTATGGATGTAATACCAGAATGGATGCAAAATTTAGATGAAGAAGATATATCTTTTATTAAAAAATTTCTTTTAGCTTCGGGTTCATTAAAAGAAATAGCAAAACAATATGGAGTTACATATCCTACTGTAAGATTAAGGTTAGATAGATTAATCCAAAAAATTGAAATAAATGAGGATGCATCTAATGATCCATATATTTCATTAATTAAGAGATTGGCTATTAAAGATAAGATTGATTTTAATACTGCAAAAATATTAATTAATGAATACAAGAAAATTAGGGAGTGAAAAAATGAAAAATATTATGATTAGTATTATAATAGCATTAATTTTTTTTGGGGGAATTCTATTTTTACAGGTAATGTTATCAAAAAGTAAAAATAAATTATTAGGACTTATTTTACCCATATTTAGTTTTCTTATGTCTATAATAATTATTTTAAATTTGGCAGCTTATTCTGAAATTAAAACAAGTAAAGTTGTTTTAGAAAATGGAATTATCGTAGAGGAACAAATAATTAATGAAAATGGAGATGATAAAGATTTTAATATAATTTTATCTACTGCAATTCCAACATTTTTATTGGGGAATATTTCAACATTATTGTTTTTGATTATTTATTTTTATTGCAGAACAAAGAAGAAAAAAAATGAAGACTTAAATAAAATGAGAATTGCAGATTTATAAAATGGAGAATTTAATGAATATAAATGAAGTTGCTAAGAAATTTAATATAAGTGAAAATAAGTTAAGATTTTATGAAAAAAAGGGACTAATTAAGCCTAAGAGAAATAATAAAAATGGATATAGGGAATATACAGAAAAAGATTTAGTAGATATTCAAACAATTTTAACTTATAGAATATTAGAAATATCTATCGAAGAGATTAGAGAACTATTAAATAAGGATAAATTTGAAAAAAATAATATTAATAATATATATAAACAGTGGATATTAGTTAATAATAAAATTCATAAATATAGATTAATACAAAATAGTTTAAAAGAAGTAATAGATTTATCATTTAAGGATTTTAAGAGCGATGAAATGAATAAATTACTAATTGATACCGGAGAAAAAGTAGGGTCAATATTAAAAATTACTGATAATTGGAATGATAAATGGAATTTTGATGATTGGGCAGAAAATTATGATATTTCGGTTTTAAATAATACAGGAAGTATTGATATTTTTAATAATTATAATATTGTCCTTAATGAAGTATATAAAAATAGTATTAATCAATTACCTATAGATGGATATGTACTTGAAATTGGAGTTGGTACGGGAGAATTAGCATCTAAATACTTAAAAAACTCAATTAAATTTATAGGAGTTGACCAGTCAATTAATATGCTTAAAAGAGCTAAGCAAAAATATTTAGATTTAAATTTATTTATTGGAGAATTTTTAAAATTACCATTTGATAGTAATTCTTTTGATAGGATTGTTACAACATATGCATTTCATCACTTAAAATTTTATGAAAAGGAAATGGCATTAATTGAAATGCTTAGAGTTTTAAAAGAAAATGGTAAAATAATAATTGGAGATATGATGTTTGAAAGTAAAGGAAAAAAGAATGATTTATTTAAAACTCTTTCGTTAAGTCAAATAAAAGAAATAGAAGATGAATATTATTTAATAATTGAAGAATTCGCTAAAATTTTAGATAAATACAAATTAAAGTATTCAAGTGTAAAAATAGATAAACTTATGTATATTTTAATAATTGAAAATTAAATAGAAAGTTCAATAAATAAAAAACTTATTAATTATATGATAAAAAGCGTTTCAGATAATTAATAAGTTTTTTATCATATAATAGATGTAATATAATGGGTTAAATATTATTTTTAGGGTAATAGTTATTATAATGAGGGAGTGATACTGTGAAATTTGAGTTAACCAAATTTATAGAAGTTTTTTCAAGATCTATAGATGAATTTATTTCATTAAATTATTATAGATTTAACTTAGATAGTATTAAGACTTATTATCCGCAATATCATCAGTTTAAAGTAGCTCATTTTTCAGTTCTAATTGGAAGTGAATTAAAATTAGATAAGGGAGAGTTAGAAGATTTATTTATTTTAGGAATGTTACATGATATTGGATTTATTGCAGCGGAAATGATGCCATTTAAAGAGAATAACAATTATTTTATTAATAACGAAAGATTAATAGAACATTGTTTAATTGGTGAAAAGCTAATAAGAAAGATAGATTTTAATTCTAATACAATAAATGTAATAATGTTTCATCATGAAAATTGGAATGGCTCAGGATATTTTGGAATTAGGGAAGAAAATATTCCGATTTTTTCAAGAATAATAGCTCTTTCAGATTCGATAGATTTATTATTTAATTTAGATGATATTTCTAATAAAAGAACAATAATAGAAGAATATATTTCTAAAAATATTAATATCAAATTTGATTGCAATGTTTCAAATGCAGCAATTAAAGTAATAAGAAATAAAAAAAATAATTATTTTTTTAAAAGATGTGATAAATTGCCATGTGGTGAAATTGAATATGATTGGGATAAAATAATTTCAGTAACTGAAATGGCTATGAATATTATAGATTATAAAAGTCATTTTACATTTTGTCATTCAGAAAAAGTTACATGTGTGGTTGATAAAATAACTAAAGAACTAGGGTATGAAGAAGAACATAGAAAAAAAATTCATATTGCAGCTAATTTACATGATATTGGAAAAATAATGGTTTCAAAAAGAATTTTAGAAAAGCCAGGTGAGTTAACATATAAAGAATTTTTTTATATAAAAAACCATCCACTAGATGGTGAAAATATGCTAAAGAAAATTTTGTTTTTTGAAAATATCGCTAGATGGGTGGGACAACATCATGAAAAACTTAATGGACAAGGGTATCCTAAAGGATTGAAAAATAAAGAAATAGATATAGAGTCACAAATTCTTTCAGTAGCGGATGTTTTCGTTGCATTAAGAGAATCAAGACCATATAGAAGAAGTTTAAAAATTAATGAAATAGAAAAAATAATGGGTGAAATGGTTCATAATAATGAAATAAATGGAGATTTTGTGGATATATTATTTAGAAATATAATAAAAATTAATGATAATAATGGAGGATAATATGAAAACAAAAAAAGTATTTATAGGTAGTATAATTATTGCAGGAGTAATAGTTATATTAACTGGGGTTTTTGGTTATTTATTAGATGAAATAATTTTATTAGAGGATAGAGGTGCTAGTTGGTATTACTGGAAATTACCTAAAAAAGAATTAGTTCCTAGATTTACTGCATGGTTTTTATATTTTTCACATCAATTATTTATTTGGTATGGAATAATAAAACTTAAAAAGTGTAAAAAGGATAAATCAATATGGAATAAGAGACTTTTAATAGGAAACTTAGTGTTTATTTTATTACATTTTATCCAGACTCATTTATGGTATGATGGTTTAGCGCAAGACGTTCCAGTTATGTCGTCTCAAGGTTCAGTAATTGGAATGTTGGTTATAATACTAATTATGGAGAATAATAGAAGGGGACTTTTTTTAAATAAAAAAATAAATGGATTTAATAATATTAAAAAATTTATTTTAGAATATCATGGCTTTTATATTGCATGGGCAATAACATATACATTTTGGTTTCATCCTATGGTGAGAACAAGTGGACATCTTTTTGGATTTTTTTATATTTTCTTACTATTTATTCAATCGTCATTTGCTTATACTAAGATTCATACTAATAAAAAATGGATTTTCTTGCTAGAAGTTTTAGTTCTATTTCATGGGACAGCAGTTGCTGTTGGGCAGCAAAATAATATGTGGCCAATGTTTGCATTTGGGTTCGGGTTTTTAGCTGTATTTACTCAAATTTATAGCATAAAATTAAGAAAGCATATTTATTATATTATTCAAAGTTTATATATTTTAGCTGCATTAATAGTATTTGGAATTGGTTTTGCAGAAAAAAACATAAGCGATATCCATCAAATCACATGGATTCCAATAATTGAATATTTACTTGTCTTTATAATAATATTAATTGGAGAAGGTCTGTTTAAATTTATTAAATATAGAAAATAGTGTTGTATAGAATTTATTCCCTGATAGTTTAAAAAAATTTTTAGAAAAAAGAAGGTTTTAATATTAAATCTTCTTTTTTCTATTTTATTTTGGGTATATAAATAGGGTAATGTCAATATAGAACGGAGGAATATCATGAAAAAAATTATAAAAATATTAATTATATTTATTATTTTACAATATATACCTTCATTTGGGAATGATGAAAAAGTAACAGAACAAATTGAGTTATTTGACCATAATTCAATAATGTTATTAATAGATGCTAATACAGGTGAAATAGTGGAAGCTAATAATGAAGCTATAAAATTTTATGGATATAAAAAGGAAAATTTATTAAACCTTAATATAAATGATATAAATATTTTGTCTTATAATGAAGTTGTTAATGAAATGAATAGTGCTATTAAAGAAGAGAGAAATCATTTTGTTTTTAAACATAAACTAAAAGATGGGACAGTTAAATATGTTGAAGTTTATTCATCTCCATATAAAAAAGATTTTCTTTTGTCAATTATTCATGATATAACTCCTAAAGTTTTAGCTGAAAGTGAAGCAAGAAAAAATAGAATATTACTTAATATTATGTTTACTATTGCCATATTTTTATTGATTGTAATTTTAATAGTTATAAATAAACTAAGGATTAAAGACAGTATATATAATAGAAAACTACAAAATGTAATTAATAATATGCAGGAAGGTTTTGCACTTCATAAAATTATATGTGATAAAAATAATAATCCGGTAGATTATATATTTGTAGAATGTAATGAAGCTTTTGAGAAAATTACGGGATTAAGAAAAGAAAATATAATTGGAAAAAGAGTCAAGGAAATACTTCCTGGTATTGAAAAAGAATGGATTGAAAAATATGGAGAAGTGGCAATAAATGACTTATCAATTAATTTTACTAATTTTTCTGAAGATTTAGGTAAACATTTTAATGTAAATGTATTTAGTCCTACACCAAAATTTTTTGCTACAATTTTCACAGATATTACAGAAATAATAAACTCAAATCAAAAATTAGAAAATGAAAGAAATTTACTTGAAACGGTAATTGAAGATGCTTTATCAGGATATTGGGATTGGAATATTGAAGAAGGAACTGAATATTATAGTCCTGCATTTAAAGCTATGTTTGGATATAAAAGTGAAGAATTAAATAATATAAAAAGGGCATGGGAAAAAATAATAGTTAATGAAGATATTGAAAAGGTAAAAAAATGTTATAAAGATCATATAGAATCGAAAGGTAAAATTCCTTATTATGTTGAATTGAAATATAAACATAAAAATGGACAAATTATTTATGTAATTAGCTCAGGTAGAGTAATTGAATGGAGTGCAGATTGGAAACCTCTTAGAATGATAGGGTGTCAGATTAATATATCAAAAATGAAAAATTTAGAAGTTAAAGTTAGGGATGAAAAGGTATTGCTTCAAACAATACTTAATTCAATTGATGATGGAGTTGTTTCAATTGATGACTTTGGAGAAGTTAGATTTATTAATAAATCAGCTGAAAAGTTATTGGGTTACAACAATATTGAGGCTATAGGGAAAGATATATTAGAAATATATAAAATAGAAGAAAAAGGATCAAGTTATATATTAGAATTACTAAATGCGAAAGAAAAAATTAGAAAGGAAAGAATGAATAATCACAAAATAATTAAAAGTACTGGAGAATTAGTGACTGTTGAAAATAGAATTGCACCAATATTGGATGAAAATAATAATTGTAAGGGTAAAGTTATTGTTTTTAGAGATATGTCCGAAATTGAAAAAAGGCAGGAAAAAATAGAGTTTTTAAGTTATCATGATCAATTGACTGGATTATATAATCGCTATTATTTTAATGAAAAGGTAAAAAAAATAGATAATAAACAAAATTTGCCAATATCGTTAGCTGTAATTGATGTAAATGGATTAAAATTAACAAATGATGCATTTGGTCATATAAAGGGAGATATGCTTTTAACAAAAGTTGCTGATAATCTAGTTAAGGGTAGCAATAAGGACAATATTGTAGCAAGAATTGGAGGAGATGAATTTATTATTTTAATGCCAAGGACAACAAAAAATGAAGCTAATCAAATTGTCAAAAAAATTTATAAATTAATGGAAGAAACAAGTTTTGATAATATAGTAGTTTCTGTATCCATTGGTGTTGATACTAAGGAAGAAATAGATGAAAATATAAAAGATATTTACACTAGAGCTGAAAATTATATGTATAGAAATAAATTAGTTGAAAGTCAAAGCATGAGGAAACGAACTATAGATGTAATATTGAAAACATTAAATTCTGTGAATTTTAAAGAAAAACTTCATTCTGAAAGTGTAAAAAATATAAGTATAAAAATAGCAAAAAAATTAAATCTTGGTGATGAAATGATAAAAGAGATTGAAATTGCTGCATTGGTTCATGATATAGGGAAAATAGCTATTGATAAAGAAGTTTTGTATAAAAAAGGTAAATTAAATGAAGCGGAGTATAGTGAAGTAAAAAAACATACTGAAATAGGATATCATATATTGAAATCTGTAGATAAGTATTCTAAATTAGCAGATTATGCATTATCTCATCATGAAAGATGGGATGGAAATGGATATCCAAGGGGACTTAAAGAAACTGAAATTCCATATATCGCAAGAATAATTTCAGTAGCCGATGCATTTGATTCTATGACATCACAAAGAACTTATAAAGAAATTATTTCAAAAAAAGAAGCAGTATACGAAATATTAAGATGTTCAGGTACTCAATTTGACCCTGAAATTGTAAATGCATTTGTCAAAATATTTTAAACTATTTTATGTATAGAGAAAATTTAATGAATAAGATAAAATATTTTAAATAAAAGAAAAAGTAAATATAAGATATTTAAGGAGCTGGAAGTATGTATAAATTTGTATCAATGAATAAAGAATATGCAAATGAAATGATAGAAAATTGGAAATATGAGGCTAAATATAATATTTATGATTATGTTAATGAAAAAGAAGATTTATTAGATCAATCAGCATGGGGACATGGTAAATTTGCTGTATTAAATCAAAAGAATGAATTGGTAGGAGAATTGACAATTGCTTTTTTTGAAAAAGAAGATGAAGCTAGTGAAGATGATGGATTTATAAAGTATGATGAAGTAATGAAAAATTCTAATAATGATTATGAATTATGGATAGGTTGGGGATTAAAACCTGAATTATGTGGAAAAGGAAATGGTAAGGAGTTTGTTGAAGAATGCATTAAATTTGCAGTAAATAAATATAGTTATTTAGGTGAATATATTAGATGTGGGGTTGCAGAGTTTAATAAAAGAGCAATAAAAGTATATAAAAGGCTAGATTTTAAAATATTTAATAAATGTACTGCTGAAATTTTAGGTAAGGAATATAAAATAGTTCAAATGAGAAAGAAAATAAATGATTAAAAGTAAAAAATGAAAATCTTTAATTTTATATAATATTATACATTAAAGATTTTTATTTATAATTAAAGCCTTGATAAGAATTTCTATTTTTTAATTCTTTGTCTATTCCGTTTAAAACAGCGCGCTTATTTGCACTCCACAAAGGCGCAAATAAAGAATTTTTAGGAGCATCTCCAGTGGTGCGGTGAATTACGATATTAGGGGGAAGCAATTCTAAAAAATCTACAATTAAATTAATGTATTCATCTTGCGATAAGAGTTTAAATTTATTAGACATATAAAAGTCATATAAATCAGTATTGTATAGAATATGTAGTAGGTGAAATTTAATACCTTGAATATCACTATGTGCAATATAATTTATAGTATTAAACATATCATTAGTTGTTTCGTATGGAAGTCCTAAAATTGTATGAACAACAACATTTATATTTCTTAGTCTAAGCTCATTTAGAGCATGTTCAAATACAGTATTATTGTAACCTCTTCGTATTAATAAAGCAGAGTTTTCATTTATAGTTTGCAAACCTAATTCAATCCATAAATAAGTTTTATTATTTATCTCATTTAATAATTCTAAGACATCATAGGATAAGCAATCAGGTCTAGTTGCAATTGCAAGACCTACAATATTTGAATTAGATAGTGCTTCATAATATTTAGATTTTAGTAGTTCTACTGAAGCATAAGTGTTTGTGAAATTTTGAAAATAGGCAATATATTTGCCATTAGGCCATTTGGTAGATAATAAATTTTTTTGTTCAATTATTTGTGTAGATATAGAATTATTTCGTGATCCAGTAAAATCACCTGAGCCTCGTTCGTTGCAAAATAGACAGCCTTTAGTTCCAATCTTACCATCTCTATTAGGGCATGTAAAACCGCCATCAAGAGATAATTTAAATACTTTTTCCTTAAATGTTTTTCTTAATTCATAATTAAGAGAGTGAAATCTTTTATCATACCAATTCATAAATTATTATATCCTCCTTTGATAATACTACTTTATTTTGTTAATATGGTCAATTTAAAATTAGTGTGTTAAAATTATTATTTGGAGGTGGATTATGTCATTGCATCAATTTGATAATAATTTAAAATTAGATAACGAGTATTTAAAAGGTGAAATTGATTTTTTGATAAAAGATAATAAATGTAGACTTTTAGATGGTAGAAGAACAGAAGGATATATAGAGAATGTTTTTGTTGATTCAGGAATGTTTAGATGGAGAATCACAAAATATGAAAATGCGGGAGATTATTGGGATTTAGGATTTGAAGACATTTATAGATTCCAGTTTAATAAAAATAGTATTAGAATGGGGAAAAAAGAAGCTGAAATATTGGAAAAAATTGCTGAAAAATTTGATAAATCAAATAATATTATGATAGATAAAATAAAACGTGAAGAAACATATAAAAAAATAGAAAGTAGAAAAACTCAAATAAAGGAGTGGCTTAATAAAAATATATCAAATAGTAAAGATATTTTTATTGACTTTAAAAATGAAAAGGGAAGTAGTAAAATTTCAGAACTATTAAAGAAATATTTAAGTGAAAAAAATTTATATGACCTTGAAAAGAAAACGGCAGAAAGAATCGTGCTAAATCCTAATTCAGGAGAGTGGTTTAAGGGAATGGTAATTGTTATGGCGGAATTAGGATTAACTAATTATTGTGGTAAAATTCCTAGAACTCAAAATATATTTAATGGAATAGGACGCAAAGATTTAAGAGAAAAGTATATTATAAATAGAATTGCGTTTGTTAATGCAATTTTTGAGCTTAATTCAATTAATGAAGTTATACTATATAGAGGGATGTGTTCAGAGTTAGAATGGGAAAATAAAAATAGAGCTATATTACACATGACTTTTTCAAAATATGTTGCAGAAGAATTTAGTGATCTTAATTTTGAAAGTAAATATAAGACGTCTTATATTATTAAAGCACCAATAAAAATTCAAAATCTTTTTATGACGTTTGTAGAAACTGAACAAATGAATGAAAAATATCTTGAAAAAGAGGCAATAGTAATAGGAAATTTAGTATTCTCAATTTAAATAGAAAGGTTATGAAGGTAAGAATTATGAAAAAGAAAATTAGTGTAATTGTAATAATATGCTTAAGCATATTATTTGTAGTACTTTTTAATAAGTATAATAATCCACTTAAAACTATTGATTCATCAAAAATAATAGCTATTACTTATAGAGAAGAAAATACTGAAAATGAATTAAGGTATAAATGTACAGATTTAGATATTAATAATGAAATAGTGGAATATTTATCAGAATTAGAACTTAAAAAAGTTAAAGCAACATCAATTAGTTATAATAATATAGATTCTTATTCATATGCTTTACTGACAATAGTTTTAGATGAAAATAATTCATATTCATATATTCATATAAGAGATATAATGCTTGAGGATTGTAAATCAATGAGTATAAATTCACAAAAAAGATGGTTTAATAGCGGAAGTTTTAAAGTTAGAAAAGAATCGATAGATATTAAATATATAAGAGAATTATTAAAAAATAATAAAAGTCAAAATTAATTATCAGTTGTTATATAAAAAATTTAATTAAAAAATTAATTTAAGAAGGGGCTGTTGCATTAAAAGAGTGCAAAGCCCTTTTTTGTTATTTTGAGGAGTTAAAAAATAAAAAAATTACTTGATTAAAATTAAAAAATAAGGTACATTAGTTAAGTAAATTTATATAAAATCACTTAACTAATGGAGGGCATATGAAAGAAATTCAATTATTTAGAAAAGCATCAAGTAAGGAAATATTTTTAAGATTAGCTATACCTAATATAATAAGTTCAATTATTTTAATTTTATATGGAATAATTGATGGGATTTTTGTCGGTACGTATGCAGGTCCCGAAGGCTTAGCAGCCATTAATATTTGTTTACCAATAATAGGGTTTTCTGTTGCAATTGTAAATATGATTTCAATAGGAGCATCGGTTCAAATAGGTATTAAATTAGGAGAAGAAAAGTATAGTGATGCAAATAATATATTTACTTTTTCTTTATTTATTCAATTAATTTATTCATTAATAATTATGTTATTGGGTTTGATATTTGCAGAGGATTTATTTAAATTAATGGGAGTAAGTGAAATAGTGTTAAACTATTCATTAGAGTATATTAGAGTTCATATATACGTTATGCCTTTATTTATGTTAGCTTATGGGATTCCACATTATATAAGGGTAGCTGGAGGGACTATGTTAAATATGTATGCAGAAATTTCCTCTGCCATATTGAATATTATATTAGATTATATATTTATAGTTAAATTTGGATGGGGAGCTAAAGGAGCTGCAATTGCAACTTGTATTTCAGCAGTATTTTTGGGGGTATTTTTAATTAGCTTTTTTATAAGAGATAAATTTGCTTTAAAATTTTCAAAACTTATAGTTAATTGGAAAGAATTAAGAATTATAATGTTCAATGGTAGTTCTGAATTTTTTACTTCAATAGCCGGTTCAATTTCTGGATTTATTATAAATATAGTGATAATAAAATTAGTGAATGATTTGGGAATAGCAGCATTAAGTGTTGTTTTGTATTTAGAGAATATAATTATGTCTATTTTATTTGGAATTGGAGATGGTATTCAACCTGCAATTAGTTATAACTATGGTTCTAAAGAATTTAAAAGAATGTGGGAGATATTAAAATATTCTATAATTATGGGACTATGTATATCAGTAGTTGTATTTATTTTAGTTTTTATATTTAAGAAGGATATTGCCAAGTTATTTATTAAAGATGGGAACGAGGAATTACTAAAGATGGCAATAAATGCGGTTAAAATATATATATTTTCAATTCCATTTAGTTTTTTAAGTATTTCTGCTAGCTTGTTTTTTACTGCAGTTGGAAAGCCTATAGAGTCTATAATAATTTCTATAAGTAATACGCTAGTGTTTAAGATTATTTTTATTAATATTTTACCTAGAATATTTGGAATTGATGGTGTATGGTATACGTTAGTTATATCTACGGTATTGTCTTTCTTTATATCAATGATATTATTATATAGAGGTAAAAAAAATATTGAATTAGAAAGAAGTGGGAGCGTAAGAGATTATGGATATAAGAAAATCGATGGAAAAGAAAAGAATTTCGTCAGCAGTTGAGAGTTTAAATAAGAGAGCTGCACAAAAAGGGCTTCAATTTCCAAAAAAAATAACTGTTAATAGTCTTTGTTACATGGATTTGATAAGAGAAATAGATAATCCTACGATTAGTTATTTGTCGGAATTGTTAGGTGTTTCAAAATCTGCAGTAACAATGAAAATTAGCGAATTAGAAAAGTTAGGTTATGTAATTAAAACAGTATCTAATAAAGATAAAAGAGTTAAAAAATTGGAGTTATCAAATGAAATGAAAAAGATATACAATCAATTTGATTTTGTAGATGAAGATATCTATAGAGAAATTAATGATAAGTTTTCAAAAGAAGCCCTAGACAATTTTTGTGAAATATTAGATTTTATTAGTGATAAAATAATAGATAATATAAAAAAATAGGAGGGGAATATGGATTATAATTTAGAATTACAAAAAAGGAATGAAAATCAAATTGAAGTTTTAAAACATCCATGGAGACGATTTTTCGCAAGAGGATTTGATTTATCTATTTATGAATTGATATGGATGGCTTTTCAGTTATTAGTACTTAGGTGGCAACCTGAACAAAAATTTTATATTATTATGTTTGTACAAATTATAACATTTACAATGATGCTTTTTATAGAGCCATTTATGCTAGCAACATGGGGAAATACTCCAGGGAAATTGATATTTGGATTAGAACTTAAAAATTCAGAAGGCAATAAATTTACATATAAAGAAGCATTTACAAGAACTTTTTTAGTTATATTTTATGGTTATGGTTTAGGTATTCCAGTATATAATTTAGTTAGACTATATAAATGTAGAACGGCTAGTTTAGATTGCGAAACTATGGCATGGGATAATGAATTTAATTCTAAATATAATCTAAAGGATTTAAAAGGTAAAAGAATAATTCTATTTATTTTATTGTCTATACTAATAGGCGTAATAAGTTATTATTGTGGAATGCAGAGTAAATTACCATTAAATAGAGGGGAATTAACTAAAGAGGAATACATAGAGAATATAAATGAAATTGCAAATAGAGGTGGATTAGGAATAGGATATAAATTAGATAAAAACGCAGAATGGAAAGAGATAGAATCAGATAGCGGAGATAGATTTTTTATAGGGTCAAGACCTGGAGAACATATAATTTTACTTGAAGATGGAATAGTTAAAGGAATTCAAATTAAGTATGATACAACGCAGAGATTTATAAGTAATATTCAAATGGAAAAATTATATGTAATTGCCGGGTTGGTTTGGAGTCAAAAAGAAATTAATTGTTTTAATATAAATTCAAAGACTAAATTAATTAATATTATAGATAATACAGAAAATTTTAATGAAGAGATATTTGGAGCTAAAATAACTCAAAAAATAGAGCAAATAGGATATACAGGCACTAAATCTATGTTTTTTTCGACTAAAGATGAAGAACATAGATTTAAGATGATATTCACAGTTGAATTAATAAACTAATAGAAAATACAAAAGGAGGAGTATGTATGAGTAAGAAAAAATATTTATCAATAGAAGAAACAGTTTCATTGCCAAATTTAAGTGACATTAATATCAGTAATAATGGTGAAAATGTGGCATTTGTTAAAAAAATTGCAGATTATAAAGATAATAAATTTAAATCCTACGTTTGGATATATGAAAAAGATAAAGAAATATGTAATCAATTAACATCTAATCAGAATGAAAGTAGCAATCCTATATGGTCGAAAGATTCTCAAAATATAGCATATTTAAGCAAAAATAACGAAGAGGAAAATTCAAAAAATCAAATTTTTATAAAAACTATTAGTGGATATAGTGGAATTCAAGTTACAAATGAAAAAGAGGGTATTATCAATTTTAAATGGGCTCCAGATGGAAAAGGTTTCTATTTTATTAAAACAAGTGAAGAATCCAAAGATATAAAAAAAAGAAAAGAAATTTATGGAGATTTTGAATATATAGATAAAGAATATAAAAATAATGGCTTGTATTATATAGATATTAAAGAGGGTATCAATAGCATAAAAAATCTTCATTATAAGGCTAAAAGAATTGATGTAGATAAAAATGATAATATAGAAGAAAATTTTTTAAGCTCTATAAAATTAACCGATAATAAAAAAATGCATGTTATAAATTTTGAAATTTCACCAAATGGCGAAAAAATTGCGTTTACTGCATTAGAAAATTCAAATATGGAATCATATCAAAATGGGAATTTATATATTTTAGATGTTTATTCAAAAGAAGTTAAAATGATTAATAAAGATGAAAATATTAAAGGAAATATTAAGTTTTCACCAGATGGTGAAAAAATATGTTTTACTTGTAGTTCTAAGAAAAAAGAATATTATTATAAAAATGTAGACGATCAAGTTATAGAAATATACGATTTTAAAACGAAAAAAAGCATAAGAGTAGCTGAAAATATTGATAGATTATTAACTCCAATTGAATGGAATGACAGGGGGATAATAGTAGAATGGCAAGAAAAATCAAGATTTACAGTGGGTATATTAGATAAAAATAATTTATTAAATGAGATAAATGATATTAAAAATAATTTTATTATGGGATTTAGTGAAACAAAAACGGGAGAAGATAGAGCTTATATAAAAGCGGAGAAAGAAGGCATATTCGAAGTTTATTTTAACAATAAAAAAATAACAAATGATAATAGTATTTTTAAAGATAAGTTAAAAAGTAAAAAGGAAATGATTAGTTGGAAGAGTAGTGATGATTTAGATATAGAGGGAGTTTTGTCACTTCCGCATGATTTTGATAAATCAAAAAAATATCCATTATTAGTAGTTATACATGGTGGGCCTACATGGGCTTCTTTTCCAATTCAAGTATTTAATAAATTATATCCAATTGAACAATTTGTAGAAAAGGGATTTATTGTTTTAGAACCTAATTATAGAGGAAGTTCAGGGTATGGAAGAAAATTTCTAAAGGCAAATTATAAAAATTTAGGGATTGGAGATTATGAGGATGTTATAAGTGGGATTGATTCACTAATTGAAAAAGGTATTGTAGATAATAATAAAATTGGAGTAATGGGCTGGAGTCAAGGAGGGTATATATCTGCCTTTTGTTCAACTTATAGCGATAGATTTAAGGCTATTTCAGTTGGAGCAGGTATTAGTAATTGGATTACGTATTATGTAAATACAGATATTCATCATTTTACAAGAATGTATCTTGGAGATACACCTTGGAATAATGAAGAAATTTATAAAAAAACATCACCTATGACTTATATTAAATCGGCTTGCACGCCAACACTTATTCAGCATGGAGAAAAAGATACAAGAGTTCCGGTTCCCAATGCATATGAATTATATCAGGGGCTAAAGGATATTGGAGTGGAAACTGAATTAGTTATATTTAAGGGAATGAATCATGCGCCAATAAAACCAGGTCTTAATAGAGCAATTATGGAACAAAATTTTAGATGGTTTAATCACCATGTTTTGGGTGAGGAAATATAAAAAGATAAAACTGATTAATTTTAAAAATATTCAAGAATAAAAAATATTCTTGAATATTTTTTTGTATCTCCAGATACAAAATTAAAGAAGTTAGTATGTTAAAATTTCAATGATAATGATAATTAAATTCAAAGAAAGTGAGAGAAAAAATGAAATATTTAAAAGAAACAATATTAATTTGTTTAATATTAATGGTAGGTTTTATGAGTTTAGGATGTAGTTCCAGAAAAGATAACGAAAATTTAAATGAAAATGTTGAATTTGAAGATTGTGCAGGGCGAAAGATAACATTAACAAAAAAGGTAGAAAGAATAGTGGATTTAACATTTTTAGAAGGAGTTAGAACATTAATTGAATTAGAAGCAGAAGATTATTTAGTTGGAATGAGTGAAATGGATCATCAAGCATTTAATAAAGATGGAATGTTGAAAAATAGTTATTTGATAGTTTCACAAGCAGCTCCAGGGTTAAAGAATGTAGTTAATGTTGGGAATCACAATGAAATTAATGTTGAAAAAATTATGTCGCTAAATCCAGATGTTGTTTTTGTTGAATGGAGTAAAAAAGATTATGCAGATAAATTACAAGCACAAATCAATATACCTGTAGTATGTGTTGGAGGGTATGGAAGCTTTAATTATGAAATATTTAGCGTTGTTGGAAAAATAGTTGGGAAGGAAGATAGAGCAGAGGAACTAATAGAGTATACGAAAACAAAATTAGAAGCAATTACTAAAGTAACAGAAAACATTCCAGAAGATAAGAAGAAAAAAATATTTTATTGGGTAAGACCATATATTGGAGATCCAAGAACTAATGGAAGATATGAAGCTTTTGAATTAGCAGGAGCAAAAAATGTAGCGAGAGGAGATAATAATACTCCATATGGTGTATATAAAATAACAAAAGAACAAATATTAGATTGGAATCCAGATTATATATTTAAACATTCATCATTTATTAAAGATGTAGAGGGTTGGCATACTATTGAATCTATTAAGGAAGATAAAATTATTAGTGGAACTATAGCTGCTAAAAATAATTGTATTTTACCTACAAAAGGACATATGAGAGGTTGGGATATTGCAACGGAAGCTACAGAGGTTTTTTATCTTGCAAAAATTATGTATCCAAATAAGTTTATTGAAATAGATGTAGAAAAAGAATGTAATGAAATTCTTAAAAAATTTTATGGGATAGATAATTTATACACTGACATGAGCAATAA
>Ga0193963_1000659_pt1 | contig 17860 bp, 14 predicted proteins | sample FB_6_MG_FD_140359 | JGI IMG/M metagenome (GOLD analysis project Ga0193963, IMG submission 140359) | Microbial mat bacterial communities from the Broadkill River, Lewes, Delaware, United States - FB_6_MG | ecosystem: Environmental > Aquatic > Freshwater > River > Microbial mats | place: USA...
GCCTGATCCGTTGTGGTGCGGACAGGAGATTTCTCCCCATAACTGACCTCGGTCAGTCGCTGGGGGACAATCCCAAGATTTTCAAGAAAGGTCTTCACCGCATTGGCCCTTTTTTCCCCAAGGGCGATGTTATACTCTTGGGGGCCACTTTGATCGCAATAGCCTATAATTTCAACACTTACATCCGGATTGGCCGCCAGCCATGCGGCCTGTTCCCGGGCCTGGGCCTGGGCCTGTTCATCCAGCCGGCAACTGTTAAAGGCAAAAAAGATCTGCCTGGACAAAAACTGCTGCTTTTGTTCATCTAAAGAGGATTGTTCCGAATCCATTGGCATGGGACGTTGCTCAGCTGATTGTCCACCGATTTCAGATGCCTGTTCTTCCAGGACAGATACGTCGATTTCCTGGGTTTCAGGGACAACGGCCTCAGGAACCATGGTTTTTTGTGCGTCGATTGAAGAGGCCTGCTGTTCAATGGTATCGGCATCGGTTGCCATGGCTGTGGTGGATATGCAAAGAGTGAACACCCAAAATCCTGCCGTTGCCAGGGCCAAAGCGATTAAAAACCTAACCAGACGTGTTGCTTTTTCGCGATTGTATTTCATTTTTCATTTCCTTTCTAAAAATTCGGGTTAAAGCGGAAGTCCAAACGCCTCCGCGTCCTTGGTATTCCTGTAGACAGCAACCCCCATGCCACAATGATAATTGCTTGAAATTAAAACACATTCACGATATATCGCCAATAAAATCAAAGTCATGGTTACAAGGATTTCCTCCTGGATTACGTTTCTTGCATGGCAGAGACAAACAGGCAGGTCGATTGATTTCATCAAGTATACTGTAGATAAAAGAGAAGAACAGATGAAAAATTTTATCAGCCAGACTTGCAAAGATAGGCACACTCAGGTTAATCTTGACTAAAATCAAAGAAAACACATTCCCGTTTCAAACGGTTCTCTTAAAGGTGATAAAAATGATGGCAAAAAAATACTTACTGGGTTACCCGATGTTGTTGATTGGACTGTTATTGTGGGCAGAAGGTACGGCTTTTACCCAGGAAAGCCCAACACTTTCAAGGGGGAAAAAGGTTTATATCCCTGCATATTCACATATTTACACAGGCAACAGGCAGATGCCTTCGTTTTTAACCGTGACTTTAAGCATCCGCAATACAGACATAGCCCACGCCATTAAAATTGTATCCGTCGATTACTACGACACCAAGGGGGTACTTATAAAAAAATACCTACCCTCACCTGTTTTTCTCAAGGCCCTTGAATCCGTACGCTATGTCGTGGACTACGATGATAAGACCGGGGGGTCTGGGGCCAATTTCATTGTTGAATGGCGATCTGAAAATGCAGTGAATCCCCCTATTATGGAAACCATCATGATCGGCTCAAGGTCTTCTTTCACATCCCGGGGGCAGGCCCTTATTCCTGTTGAATGAGATCCAAACTCTGGCATTTGATCATGGGTATGACATTAACGCACCCTTTTCTATATTAGAATCAAATATTGGGATTTTTATTACCCGATATTGTTCAAGGCGTCTCCAGAGCCCCGGTTTCATGATGCTTAGAGCCTCAGATGAAATAGGGTGAACGAAATTGCGCCGAACGTTGGCTCATATACAAGGCGCACCAAAGATCCCATAGCCGAGCCTATTAAATCTTTGGTGCAACGCGGTAGATGAGTCATAGGGCAAGTAATTTCGTTCATCTTATAAAATTTGCGGTCCTTAGGCACTGTAAAACGTTCATCACCGGGTCAAACTGTCCCGCGCTATGTCGATACCCTCTTTGACAAAGCCCGTAGGCCTTATAATTTTTGACTGATATAAAGACCACGGTGAGGCCTGCACTGCTCATGTATGCCATTCCTTGAAGGTATAGGATCTCAATTTTTTGAACGGTTGCTGTGTATGTCGAAATCTCTTTTCAATCTTTGGGGAATTAGATGCATCTATTTTCCCTGCAACGCTAAACAACAAGTGCATTAGGAGTTCGTGCATGTTGATATCCATTTCACACTCCGAATTATCTTTATTGAATATACTATATCCTATATTCAGCCGCGTTTGACGATTTCGATGTTTAAACCGGAATCTCCATTGCATTAATGAAACGTAAATAAAATATGTAAGTTTATTGGCTTGAATTCATTTATTATAAAAGATAGGTTAAAACAATACGCGACAATTAACTATCCCCGACATGGCATAAAAATATCACCGTCGCTTTACGACTTTATAAAATTTTATGGACCTGCGGGCCGACGGTGGTATAGGCTAATTGTGCTGAATGTAAAACCAGAGGCTATATGCGATGAAAACAGATACAGTTCAGATATATGAGGAGTGATCAAAACTACAATGTTCTCAACAATTAAGGGGAAGATTTTATTTGCTGTTATTCTGGTCATGGTGATCTCGACCCTGGTCAACATCTTTTCCACCCACCGGGATGTGGGAAACGCCATGCTGACAGCCCAGCAGGATTCCGCTTTGAACATTCTGCGTTCCCTGGATTTGATTATTGAAGGGGATTATCACAATCTCTTGAGGGAAAAGCGCTCCCTGACCCTTTTAAAACGCAGCCAGTTAAAGGACACGGCCAGAGTTATCGCATCGGTTTTTGAAGGCTTTGCCGCTAAGGACAAATCACAGGAAACAAGTGGACTTGAACACGCACTGTCCTGGCTTGAAACAGCCCCTTTTGATAATGTCAACTACTACATCTTTGATGCACAATCCAATGTAACGGCCTCTTCCAATGCGCAAGTAACTAACCTTTCCTTAAAATCATTAAAAGATGTCAAGCACAGAAGCATCGCCCAGGTCATGCATTTTGACAACCTTACCCAAAGGGGAGATTTTGCAGCTTTCAACCTTGAACAGAACCAGGAAAACGCCTCGGTACTTGCCTATTTCAGACCATTTACTCCTTGGTCACTGACCATCGGTGTATCCGTGGACATCAGCCGGATCCAAGCGTTGGCGGAAAAACAGAAGGCGCAAATCATCTCATCTTTGACGGATTATACCCAGGGCCTGAAAATTGCCGACAGCGGATTTATCTATATTTTTGAAGAATCAGGTGCCACACTGGTTCCACACCAGGGAAATACGTCGCAGACCATGAGTACCCTGGTCAATCAACTGACCGGTAATCTGATAAATGATGATATCCGTAAAAATGCATCTGCTGAGTTTTCACACTTTCGTTACTTGCCGGACAATCCGGATAAAAGTGCAAGGGAAATGATCGCCTATTGTTACTATTTTAAGCCTTTTAAGTGGTACATCAACGTCATCATTCCTTTGCAGGAAATAAAACTGCCTGCCCAGCGTCTGGTGATCCGGCAGAGCCTGGTCATCGTAGTAATGTTCATGGCCGGTCTCGTAGCCATTATTCTGGTCATCAGTCGAATTGCTACGCCTTTGCAGCGGTTGTCATCCTATGCCAGAAAAATTCCGAAACTGGATTTTACCAAACCCATGGAAAAATCAACGCCGGTGGATGACCTGCCTGAAAAATATAAAGATGAAGTGGGAGACCTGGCAGCCTCATTTATCCTCATGCGCCACGAACTAAGCCGGAACATTCAGGACCTGATTAACATTACCTTAGCCAGGCAACGCACTGAAAGTGAACTGGGGATTGCCAGGGAAATCCAGTTAGGCATGGTGCCTAAAACCTTTCCGGGGCTACTTGAATTTGACCATCTAGATCTGTATGCAACATTGCAACCGGCCAAGGAAGTCGGTGGAGATCTGTACGATTTCTTCGAGCTTGATGACGACCATGTTGTTTTTACATTAGGTGATGTTTCCGACAAAGGTGTTCCTGCTGCACTGTTCATGGTGGTCACCCGGACCCTTATCCGGGTATTCAGCGGAAAAGATGTATCCCCCGCCCGGATGATGACCAGTATCAACAATGTCCTAAGCTCCGACAACCCCCGCTCCATGTTCGTTACCCTTGTCATCGGAATCTTAAATATTCGGACAGGCCGGGTGATCTATGCCAATGGCGGCCACAACCCGCCCATTATTATCACCCATGACGGGGCCCATTTTATAGAAAACAAAAAAGAACCCATAGTCGGTGCCATGCCGGGCATAATTTATTCGAACAGCACCCTAACCCTTAGCAATGGACAGGGAGTCATGTTATATACGGATGGGGTCAACGAAGCCATGAACAAGGAAGGTGAGCAATTTTCAAATCAGCGGATGATCGATGAAGTGTCAAAGGACCGGGATCTGCCGTCGGAAACGATAGTGCACAATCTTTTAGACCGCATCAGAAAACATGCCGGTTCCGCGCCCCAGTCCGATGATATTGCCATGCTGATAATCAAATTCCAGAAATAAAAATAGAACATCGTTATGAGCCAATTAATCCTGAACCTGGATAAACTGCGTCACAATATCCGTTTTTTATCCCGGCACTGCAGAGAACATCACCTGGACATCACCGGCATTATCAAAGATCCGTGTGCAGACCGGAAGATGATCCGTCAGATGATGGAGTTAGGTTTTAAAAACATCGGAATATCCAAGGTGCCTGACGGCCCAATAACAAAACCTGTCTTCCCCAAGCGGCCCATATATATTGCCCTGCCCTCAATCCATGAGCTGCATGCCATTGTTCGGTCATTCAGCATAAGTTTCAACTCTGAAATGACAGTTATTGAACAACTCAACCAAACAGCCATTTCCATGAACTGCCCCCACAGCATTCTTTTGATGGTGGATACCGGAGATTTGCGGGAAGGTGTCATGCCGGACCAGGTGGTGGATACTGTTCGTAAAATTCACCAGATCAGACCCCGGGCCATCGAATTTGCGGGCATCGGCACCAATTTAGGGTGTTGTGCCGGAACAGTACCGGATGAATACAACCTTGGTATCATGGCCCGGCTGGCGGACCAGATTGAATCCGAACTCGACATTGAGGTTAAAACCGTGTCCGTGGGCGGTTCAGTACTACTCAAATGGCTACTACACAAACAGCTTCCCGGTCGAATTAACAATATCCGCCTGGGAGAGTCTGTGTTTCTAGGCACCATTCCCACAATAAATCAGGTGCATCCGAATCTGGATACCCGGGTGGTCACATTCAGAAGCGATATACTTGAAATAAAAGACAAACAAATAACACCGCCCCAGTTATGCGGAAAGGATGCCTTGGGCGGCCGCCCCCGGTTTAACCACCGGGGCCTGCGCAAACGCGCCGTTCTCAATTTCGGCATATGCGACACCTACCCGTCGGGGTTGACACCTTTAATCCCGGGCATGGAAATTGTTTCTGTAAACTCCAATTATACCCTGGCTGACATCACGGATTGCCGTCATCGCTTTAAAGTGGGAGATTTTGTTGATTTCACAATGAACTACCAGGCGTTTCTCCAAAGCTTCATATCCCCATTTACCCGGATCCGTTACCAAGAAGAACCAGACAAAACAGCTTTTTTATGAGTCAATTGACAAAAAATAGATCACGGATTCGCCTATTTTCAGGTGCCGTTATCATGCTGGTGCTGGCGCTGGGCTTCAACATTATTTTAACATCGGCGACCCTTGAAAAACTGTATGTAGAAACCTTTATCTCCAAAAACAACGTGGTGGCAAAGGACCTTCAGTGTAACCTGGAGACAGCGATTCGGTTCGGCAAAAGTGTTGATAAATTCATTGGCATAAACAAGCTGATCCTGGAAGCCTGGCAGCACCTGGCCCCGAAACAGGAACAAACAGGTGCATCCGGCACTGATGAAGATGACATTGTTGTTTCCATTACCTATCCGAATGGACATATTGTTTACAGCAGCAGTGCACAGGTTGTAGGGACAGACTTGCCTGAAACAGCCCGACTGCCAATGATCAAGGGCACCCGAATCCCTGTGGAAAGCCACTCGGTGAAACATGAAGGCATTTATTATCTTTCCCTGCCGGTGAAACAGAGTTTTTCAAAAAAATGGGTCGCCACTGTAACGGTTGCCTTCAGCCAGAAACAGATAAAAGCCCTGTTGCGCGCCATAGTGATGAAAAATAAAAATCTGATTGCGGTGGTTCTTTTCAGTGCCATGGGGCTTATAGTCATCTCTCTACGATCTTTGAACCTGAATCCCAGCATATCTAAAGAATCACTGGGACGAATCAAATTTAAAATTTCTGCGGCTTTTTTTATTATTATCTGCCTGGCCCAGATCACCTTGAACCTGTTCAATATTTTTGAATTCAGAACCCATTTCCTGGATGTTTCCACCCAGAAAAGTGTTGTCATGTCAGAGTTGTTAAAACAGGATATTGAATATTTACTGGCAAAGGGTCTGAATCTCCGGCGACTGAACAAAATGGACCAGAAACTGGCCGATATCATTGCCGTCTCCCCTGAACTTGAAGCGATTACCATATCCGATACCAAGGGACAGCCTCTTTACATTGCCACCCAACACGGTATGCGTAATTTGACAACGTCTAAAAAGAATAAAGATACAGACAGCGGGACGCTTTCTTTGAAAAGCGATCCGGACTACATCGTCACCCAGGACCTGTTGAACACACGGAAATCAGAAACCGATGCATTGGCCGGCAAACTAACCATACATATTTCAAAAGATTTCCTGTTCAACAAACTCAAAGCAATTGCCCTGGATTCCATCACGGTTCTTGTGATTTCTGTTTTCTTTTTTGTTGAATTGCTGATCTTTGAACGCCAGCTTATTGAACGTCAAATCACCGGAGACACCCGTGCGCATAGGAAGCAAGTGCATTACACATCAATCCGTCCTGTGGCATTCATTTTTTTTTTCGGGGTAGATACCTGTATTTCGTTTCTTCCACTTCACATGGCCACCTTGTATAACTCATATCATCCATTAATGGGGCTTTCCAAAGATATCATTATGGGGCTTCCCATTTCAATACAAATGCTTTTCACGTCCATATCTTTACTGATATCAGGTGCATGGTGCGACAAGCGAGGTTGGGCAGAACCCTTTCTGATCGGGCTGTTTCTATCCGGCACAGGGTTTATCTGTGCCTGGCTGGCCTCATCTTCCCTGTACTTTCTTATTGCGTTAGGCCTTGTGGGCATGGGTTACGGGCTGTCCCTGATGGCGGCCCAGGGATTTGTCATTGAACATACCACAACTAAAAACTGTGCCCAGGGCATGGCTCAGCTATGGGCCGGGGTATATGCAGGCAGTATCTGCGGTGGTGCCACAGGAGCGATGCTGGCGGACCGTATGGGTTATGCCCCGGTGTTTCTGGTGGGCGGCAGTATTCTGCTGCTGCTTATTGTGTATACCTTGTTCATGATGAAAGATACCATGAAACGCCCAAGACCACCTGCCCAGGTGGCCCGGCCCCCTTCAACAGAACAAACACTGCCGTCATCCAGGAAACCGTCTGTATATAACTTTCTGTTCAATCGTAAAATTTTCACACTGATTGTATTTTACGGGCTTCCCTGGTATATCGTGCTCATCGGTTTCATGAACTATTACAGCCCTATCTACCTGAAAGGTATTGGCGTGTCCCAGTCCAATATCGGCCGAATTTTTATGATTTACGGCATCTGCCTGATGTATGTGGCGCCCTATATTTCAAAAATTGCTGGTCAGGCCCACGACAAAAAAAGATACCTTGTCATCGGCAGTTTCATCGGCAGCCTTAGCATTGCCAATTTTTATTTTTTTAAAGACCTTTCCGGAGTTGTCTCCGTTACAGTTTCCATCTTTCTTTTAGGTCTTTCCGCCTGCCTGATTCCGGTCAGAAGCGCTTATGTATTAGATATTTACATTACCAACCAACTGGGTGGCGGTAAGGCTATCGGCATTTTAAATGCTGTTTTGCGCCTGGGTCAGGTGACCGGCCCCATCCTTTTTGGATGGATTTTCATCACCATGGGATCAGATTCAGGCATTGCCCTCACAGCAGCAGCCTACCTGATTTTCACCCTCATCTTTATTTTGGTGGGTTAGGCCCATGACAGCGCAGTCACAGTATAGTGCATCGGAGTATCTGGAGATGGTCTGCCAAAGACTTCCCGTGGTAAAAAACATTCTTAACAGCTTTGGCCATATGTCCCTTGGGGTGTATACCGAACGATTCAACATACCACCCTGCCCAGCGGTACAGTCCAGGGATGACATCAGGCTGGCAGCTTTTGATCAGATTTATCCTGTTCTGGGAGAAAATATAGCCACCCGCGCTGCCAATGATTTGATGGCATCAGGCACTGTGATGACCACCACACACCTCGGCATTGACTATTTTGCCAATTCCGTCCAGGGAAACCTGATTTACGGTGCCGGGATTCTCTCTGGTCGACGTAAATGGACCACCATCCCTATTTTTTGTTTCGGCAATGTGCCCCTTAACAGTTCCACCTTTGCCCGGGGGCTTCTGGTATATGGAACCGGATCGGGTATAAGAAGGCAATTGCCCTTAAGGCTGCCTGTATTTCCGGATAATAAGAAACGAACCATGGCCAGCCTGGCAAAACCCTTTACCATGGCTATGCAGCAAAGAGCCATAAAAAAAACAATTGTATGGAAAAAGGAACATCTGATCTCCGAAACTACGGCAGAAACAATTTTAAGCCTTTTGGAACATGAGTACGCCGGTGATGCGGTTTTAAACCAAAACAGCTATTCAGCCCAAGCCATGGTTGTCAACCAACAGCTTGGGAAACGCATGCTTAAAACCAGTGAACATCCGCCGGATATTGTGTATCTGGAAATCGAAAAAATTACCGCCTTCTTACTTAGCAACGACCTTAACCATGAAAACAGCCTTGCATACCGATTTTTTTTCAATACAACACTGCGCGACGCTATTATTAAACACCTGGACGGCTGCCCCGGTTGCTGGCATGCCGATAAGCTCAATGCCAGATATATGGCTCCTGGAAAACCGAATGGAACTGCGACGGGTACGATTTTTTTCTGGGGAATTGATGATTATGGGCACCGGGTTCCTCTTGTATTAAAATCCATACAAGGCGAGCCTTATCTATGCGGCAGGGATGACCGGGGCGATTCTTTTACCATGAATTTTACCCAGGATAAGCTTATGCAGGCGCTTGAAAAACAAAAACTGTTACCTTCCCTGTTCACCTGTTTTCTGCTCATCTGTTTTGCCAGGGGGTTTAACTGTGTGGGCGGCGTATTCCAAGGCGCATATCTCACCTGGATGAAAAGCGGTATTGCCGACTGTCTTGAAGCACAGTCAGATACCACAAATGCTGACATGATAAGACAAATAACCACGAACCTTTACCAGGACGGCATGCTGGCATTCATGAGTCCGGGACAGGACAATGAAATATTGCCCGCAGGTCCCATTGAAATCATCCAGGCCGGGGGAGTCAACAAAAACGACCTGATCAAAGCGTTTGGCCTGACCGTCACCCAGGCCCATATGGCAGGCCTTTTTGGCGCACTTAAAGATGCAAATGCCCCAATCACCCGCCAACCGGACTGGCAGCATATGGTGGCACAGGCATGTTATGGGGACCTGTCCGGAAAAATCCCCATATGTAAGCCCTGCTGAAACGGAAAAAGGCACGGGACGTTGGCCGAATCCTCTGTCTATTCATACCACTTCCGGATTTTTTTTTATTTAAAGCCTTCGTGTTTGGATGAAAAGTTGCCCAAATGCAAATTTTTCTGCAACGCGGCAGATGGGTGACTTTTCGTTCAAACACTACTTATTTCTTAGGAATTTTAATGTCCTCAAATATTTCATCTGCCGCACTTAAAACATCAACAGGCGGATCATAACCGATCAATTCAGCAGTTTTTAAATTAATGGCAATTTTCGGGGGGTCTTCAAACAACTGCTCGATATCCCTAGGTTTAGCTCCGTTGAATATCTTGGCCATGGTATTGGCATAAAACCGCCCGACATATTGAAAATTTGCCCTGGAGATACTCATTAGAAATCCATATTTTACTTGCTCGGAATGGGACTGGGTAAATGTAGGAATCCGATATTTATTGGCTATGTTCACAAGCTGGGGAATACTGTCTGCATTTACACCGTTCTGGGTGGTAACATAAATGGCGTCAGCACTCTTCCCTAAAGTTGCAAAGCATTTTTTTGTACTTTCCTCGTCTTTTTTGACATCTGCATTTTCGTCTGTGGTGAAACAGGGAACAATTTTAAACCCGCGCTCATCTGCCACTTTTTTGACACTGTCCAGTGCTGCATAACTACGGCCCTGCTCAGTATCCTGGTAGGCAATACCAAGTTTATTGAATCCGATAATGTCATGAAAAAGCGTAATCTGACGTTCATGACGGTATGGATCAACCCGGGCATGGACATGATCATAACCTGAGTCTTCAACACTTATAATAATTCCGGCAGCCAGAGGATCCGTGGTTGAGATAACAAGTGTAGGCACTTTGTGGGCATTTGTGGCAAGCTTGAGACCGGCCTTGGTGCCGGCTGCGATGATCAAATCAATATCTTTTTTATTATTCAGACGGGAAATAATTTGCGGCACCATCTTCTCAATAAGCGGCGTGTCCCAGTTACCGGTGTAATGCGCGTCTTTAACAAACTCGATATACCGACTTTGAGTGCTATTGGCCAACCACTGCCACAATTGGGTGGTTTGCTCACCGGACTGATCCGGAATGTTGGCCTTTTCCAGCCATCCCATGTCCATCAATCCCCTGACAATCCCCAGAAAATTGAGTTGGTAATTAACGTATTCGCCACCCTCAAAATATCCGATCCGCCATTTTTTGCCATTATTCGTACCTGGCTTTACGCTGAAAAGACACTTGTCAGCAGCCATGACCGAAACAGAAGAGAGCAGGGAAAAAAACAGAATTAAACAAAGAATTTTTTTAAATATTTGCATGGGCGGTATCCCTTTCAGTAAAACAACGGACGTTAACGATGGACATTACCCATATCACAGAATGAGACATTATTGGTATAATTTCTCGTAATTTAATCGTCCTGTAACGGGTGTCTTTTTTAAAAACCGCAGGAAAGAGAATAGCTGCAACAGATGACTTCTGAATCATAAACCCCAACGTAACAAAAGTCATGAGAATTTTAGCTTCAAAACGCTCAAGGTTGCAGCTATAGTAAGCTCCCGCAAAACCTTGATAACGAAGAAGATGAAATTCTCATGGCATCCCAGAAGGGTAAAAACTTTAAGTGGATTAAAACAGAATCAGGATCTAACCCGATGTGAAGTCCTGACTATGATACGGTATATAAATTTCCATTTTGATTCCAATGCGCTTCATTAATTTTAAAAATTTTTATGCAACGTTGGGGGTAAAACCCGCCCCTGCCGACAGGCCCATTCAGCCCGTTGCATAAGCACAAAGTGGACCATCCACCCTATTCAACAATTTCCAGAATGACCCTTTTTTGTTCCTTTGCAGACGCACAGGACAGAATGGTGCGCATGGCCTGGGCCGTCCTGCCTTTTCTGCCGATCACTTTGCCTAGATCTTCTTTGGCCACCCGCAGTTCCAGCACAAGAGTCTGTTGAGCTTTGATCTCTTGTACTTCAACCTGTTCAGGATCATCAACCAGCGCTTTCGCCATAAGTGTAATCAACTCTTTCATGAACGAATCTCCTTTAACCAAAATGACAATGAATAAGATATTTAAGTTACAACGTTTAACGGTTTATGGCTGACCTGTCGAAATAGTGGGCATAGAATATCATAACTGGCTATAATCACAAGCCCTATTTGCAATGCTTTTAAGATTTAATGTAAAAGACAGGACTGAACCGGACAAATCTTTATTCTTCATGCCATATCGCAGGGATAATCGTAAAAACTATAAGACGAAAATAGTCATTTCCCTTGACATCAAAACGGAATTCATTATTTTAGAAAGGTTATTATATTTATGTACCGGGAAAAATATTTTGTTCCTTTGCCCGATAAAATATTTGTTTTTGGTAAGGGCATACAATTAAGGATGTATGAAGTGGTCACAGAAATTACAATACAGGATTCAGAACGCAAAATGCTGTCCGAAGCCGGATATGGGGAGCCGGCTATTGACTATTATCTTGGGAAAAAACATATGGGTTCCATTGAAGATGCGAACCAAATGTCCTTTAAAGTTGGTTCCTGCGGTGATACAATGAAAATCTATTTAAAAGTTGATGAACACGACATTGTCCAGGATGCCAAATATGAGATCGCAGGATGTGCAGGCGCCATCTCTGCGGCAATGGCAACAGTGGATCTTGTCAAGGGAAAAACAGTTGAACAGGCGTTAGAAATCAATGACGGAGATGTTTTCAGGGTTCTTGAAAGTATACCGGAAAAAAAGCATCATTGTATCCAACTGGCAGTCAAAACAATGCACCAGGGCCTTGAGGAATTTCAAACGGCACACGTTTCTTAAGTGGGTGACCAGTATTGTTCTTGTCTGCATTGCACTTCTATCAGGTGGATGTGTCTCATCGAATTTCAGCGTTGAGACCCTGGCTAAATCCGATATCAATATGGTATCGGATACCTATATTGACCAGACATGTACGCTTCTAAAAACACTCACCCAAAAATTATACAAAATGAATCCCGGGGAACTGGCTAAAACCCCGGGAGCAACTATAGCATCCAGGATTTCAGACATATTCAAATGCCCTGCCCCGCCTCCGGAGCCTGACCTTTTAGGCAGAAAGTCAACCCACGCCATGCTAGCAGGCCTTGAACCCGATTATCAAGGAGACCGGGTGTATGCGGTTATGTACGGATTGTTCACTATGCTGCACATGGCCTATAACAACAAATGCCGCCTGTTCATGCTTGATTTTCTCATCTCCCAAAACTTTTACAATTCAGCCAGAAATATAGAGATTCTGGTATGGCGCCTGAAAACCAGACATACATCCATCGACAGATTATGCCTGATCACCAACACCGTGGAAGGGGACACACCCAATTTAAGCTTTGAGCGGATTTTTGGCAAACTTATTGTTTTATCAGATACCATGTCTCTGATAATAGCTGAACGGGGGGACCGGTTTGTCAAACAGGCCGTTCATATAGCCAGCATGAGTTTTCTTCCCGTGGGACTTTAGGGCCTGTTTAAAAATTAGGGGATTGAAGAGCAATCTCATGCGATTGCAGCCGATTCATCTATGTTTAAACAGGGCCTTAATCTTAATCTTCAAAGAAAAGATTTCTGCAGCGCTTTTTCAAACCGTATCACCTGATTCTCATAATATTGTCTTCTTTCAGTCGAAATCTCAAGCGCTTGCTTTGCCGCCGCCAATGCTTGGCTTTTATGATTATTCAAATACAGGGCTTCGGCATAGGTATCCAATAGATATGCTTCCTTTTGGATATCCACGGCCCGGCGGGCCAGTTCCAGAGACCTGGGGGCGTTTCGAAAGGCTCTATCCGGGCATGTGCCCAGAAGCCAGGCCAGGTTATTCAAGGCATGGACATTAACCGGATCAATTTTTAAAACATTTTCATAGGCCACAGTTGCCTTTTCATACTGCCGGGCATCATAATAAAAATCCCCCACCTGCACATATAAATCAGAATTATCAGGATTAAGCTCAAGCTGACGGCTTAGAATTTTTCCGGCGACAAATCGGGTAAAAGAGGTGTTAAACCCACCATAACTAACACTGTACCCGATGGAAAAAATGACCCCAACGGCAAGGAGAAACCCGGCAATCATTTTTTTTACTTTACCGTGGTGGCGGTTGATCAGATTCGGATTCATCCGGCACTTTTCCAGAAAACCAATACGCTGTCCAATGCTGAAATGGTGCCAGTTGGGTTTATTAATGGACTGGCGGCTTAGGGATGCAATCTTGTAAAAGGTGGAGATCAATGCCGATGGCGAGTCTGAGTATTTAAAAATATGCAGATCTGCCTGGCGTTCAAAATGCCGCATAAACAGGCCAAAAACAAACCGGAAATACAGAATAAACAGCCCGATGAGCACCAGACAGGTAATGGCGGCATGGGCCGTATCCTGACTGAGCCCTAAAAAAGTACCCCCGTCATGCAAGGGGTTGATCAGATAAATCATGAGCATTAAAGGCTCAAAAAAAACAAAATTACAGGCAATAAACCCGGCAAAGAAAAACAAATAAAAAAGCATGTGCCGGTAATATACATGACCTATTTCATGCAGGATGACCCCTTGAATTTCATCATCATCCAAACAGGCAAGCAGTGCCGGCGTCACCAGGATATACCGAAACCTTCCGACAATCCCCATAACACCGGCAGTGATCATACTGCCGCCAAACAGATTCCAGATCAGGATATCTCTGTATTTGAGATCAGCCATTTTACAGGTTTTTTCAATGCGCTGCCTGTCAAACCCTGCTGCCAAGGGGCGACATCCCCATAAACGCTGGATCAGGACCGGTCCAAACACAGAGATGGCAATGACAAAAAAAAGGATGTAAATCACTTCCCCGGCTGTGGAGTTTAAAAAGCGGTTAAGTCCGTCAAAGGGTAAAAGGCCCAGGCAGTCAGCCAAAAGAGACAGAAAACACCAGGGCAGCAGGGCAGGCAGACAAAAGGCAACATTGGAAAGGATAAAATTTTTTTTGGTCAAAGAACCTGTAAAAAAACGCTTCTGGATCTGATAGGCAAAGTTCCATATCAAAACCAGATAAAAAAGAAACAATCCAAGAAACAACAGCGCACCGAGGGTGGGCACCCATTGGAATACAGCAACACCCGATAGTAGATGATTCACACGGAATCCATAAATATTTACGGCAAAAAGCACCAGGGCCAAAATGGAAAGCCGTGAAACAGCAGTGTTAACCCGCTGGTCAATATCCTGTGCCGGCAAAGACGGCCCAAGGACTGACAGGCGCTTGAAATAAATCCGGCAGACCAGGGCAAAAACAGCCGTTGATGCCAGGCACAAACCGATGGCCCCTGGGTCGAACCCCGACGGTTTGTCAAACAATTCTGACGTGGTGTAAATCACCAGGGCTGCCAAAAAATATATAAAATTTGAAAACACAGGTCCTATACCACCTGGCCTGTTGAAGCGAACCGGTCCAGAACAATCCATGTTTTTACATCAAACAGAATATTGTCTTGGCGTATACAGTCGGCTGCCTGGCCTTGGGAGAACATTTTTACCTCAATCAGTTCGGACGCCTCGTTATTTTCGGTATTTGCTGATCCGTCACATGACACATACAAAAGGCTAATACTTTCGTCTGTTAATCCTGATGAAGAAAATATCGCAGGGCTTTGCTTGATCACATCCACAACAGTTAAGCCGGTCTCCTCATACAGTTCGCGCCGGCCGGCCTGGACAATACTTTCGCCGGGATCCACAAGGCCTGCGGGAAAACCATACTGAAATCCGCCCAACGGCACCCTGAATTCCTTGATGATGACCAGTTTGTTCTCCTGCTGATGGAACGGGACAATCACTACGGCATCGGGCCTGGCCGAACTTTGCCTGGACGCATACAGCCAGGATTTATCTGCACCGGCAGTGTCTTTATATCTGGCGCGAATCAAGTTGAGATGAGGATAATCCGTTATTTTTTCTTTTTCATATATGTCCACAACAATCTCCTGATTAATCTTCAATAAACATAAAGTTAAGACATACCACTGCTTAATGCAACGCGAATAACCAATATATCGGAAATAACAGCCATGGTCTGCCCCGGCCTATCCACACCCAGGCTCAAACCCACAACAAAACATAAAAGTAATTTAATAAATGATTGGGACGTTCACATAGAGGTGTAGGACCCTGCAATAGCAACAAATATCATGTGATATGGTCGATGCGGCGAAAAACCGTTAATGCCCGGTTAGTATTTGTTTAACACCTCATGAAGTAGGCGCAACGATCTGGCGTGAACGACCGGATAATTGAACCCAAAACGCTTGAGGCCCAAAAGATAACAAGCGAAACCAAAGTTTAGGATCCCAATTACCGGTTAAAGTCAGAATCGGGAGCAAATTGAAACCTATATTCTGTTTTTTCAGACAATGGTATGAGCCCGACCCGCATAGCGAGAGACAGAAAATTATATTGGGATTCTTTTAAGAAGTTTGTCCGCAATTTCTTTTCGGCGATAGGACAACACGGGAACAGGTGAATAGCGAAACATTTTCTCCGCAACCGACCCGCTTAATGCATGTACAATCTCAGATTTACCCTTAACGTCCATGATAATGAGATCCACCCCTTCATCTATGGCAAACTTCAGCAGCACAGCCACGGGTCTTCCCGTTTTAAACACAAACCGCATCTTCTCATCCGGGTAGTTAATCCGGTTGAGCCGCTCTTCTAAAATGCCAATTCGTTGTTTTTCAACTTCCTGAATGTAATGCTTCTCATCAACGTCATACCCAAATGAGGTAATGGTCTGCACCGCCTGAATATCTCTTTGATCAATGACATTCACAAAAACAACTTCCGCGCTGAACGGTCTGGCAACGCCAACCGCATATTCAATCAGCTCTTTAGAAAATTCGGAAAAAGTAACCGGAACAAGAATTTTTCTAATATCTGACACGGAGATTTCTCCTTCACAAAACGAGTAAACTTACGTTTTCCCTAATATGTTTCTGCCTTTGCACTCTCTATCGCCGCTTCATCACGAGCGGTTCGTAGCCGCTGCATTAAATAAAGCGCACCGTAAATTGCCAATCCAATTAAATACGTCCAGTACCTCTGTTCATGGGCGATTCCCAGCCACACCGCAATTTGATCCGGACGCATCAAAATAAACGTCACGCAGAGGAAAAGTGGAATTTCCCATTTTTTATTTTTGGCTATAAACCACCCCTGGGTCGCCGACGCAAAGGCAAAGTTGCCGACACAGGCCATAACAAATATCAATATTCCCTGGAACCATGAGTTCACATTATGCAAAATAAGATCGGAATTAAAAATAAACATAAATGGCAAAATAGCCGTCCGGATATCATACATAAACCCCTGAATACCGGTCGCAATGGGAGGTGACTTGGCGATGGCCGCAGCGGCATAAGCCGCAAGCCCAACCGGCGGCGTATCATCAGCTAGAATGCCAAAATAAAAACAGAAAAGATGGGCGGACATCAACGGAACGATAAATCCTTGGGCCCCGCCAATGACAACAATCGCCGGCGCCGTCAACGCGGCCATAACAATGTAGGTTGCCGTGGTCGGCAACCCCATGCCGATAACCAGGCTGGCAATCGCTGTTATAAGCAACATCAGAAACACATTGCCCATAGAAAGAACGTCAATAATTTCAGAGATAAGGTTGCCAAGCCCCAACGCAACAACCCCCACAATAATACCCGCAGCCGCTGTTGCCAGCGCCACGGAAACCATATTTCTCCCACCGGAAGCAAGCGCATCTAAAATCGTCAGAAAAGATTGCTTAAACGCCGGCAAAAGCGGCTCGCCTTTCCGAAAGGCCAGGTAGGGGTGCTGGAAAATCATAAGAAAAAACAGCACCACAATGGCGTTAAATGCCGCCAACTCCGGCGAATGACGAACCACAATCAATTCGTAAAGCAACATGCCAAGGGGAATTAGAAAATGGACACCACTTAGCAGGGTTTTGAAAAATTGCGGTAATTCACTTTTGGGCAACCCCTTAATACCCGCTTTTGAGGCTTCAATATGAGAGATGAAAAAAAGCGCCGCGTAGGAAGCAAAGGCAGGGACCGCTGCCGCTTTAACCACCGCAATGTATGGAACATTCACATATTCAGCGATAATAAAAGCCGCCGCACCCATAATCGGTGGTGCGAGCTGTCCATCTGTTGACGCCGCAACTTCAATTGCCGCTGCTTTGGTCGGCGCATAACCCACTTTTTTCATCATAGGGATGGTAAATGTCCC
>Ga0193963_1000662_pt1 | contig 17813 bp, 13 predicted proteins | sample FB_6_MG_FD_140359 | JGI IMG/M metagenome (GOLD analysis project Ga0193963, IMG submission 140359) | Microbial mat bacterial communities from the Broadkill River, Lewes, Delaware, United States - FB_6_MG | ecosystem: Environmental > Aquatic > Freshwater > River > Microbial mats | place: USA...
AAATATGGTATTCACAGAGGTAAGCCACCTACAAAGTTAATTAGTGGTAGTGGTAGAGAGTATTACTATTCAAAAGGTATCATGGCTGCTGTTGTTGAAGTAGGTACAAGAAATATTCCTGATTTTATGCAAAATATGAAAGAGAGTATTGATGAAAACATTCCTGCACTTTTACGAACTTTAGGTGAGGCTCAAAACTACTCAAAAAATGCTCCATCAAGAGTAAGTAATTTTCATATAGATACATACACCTCAAATGATATTACTCTTGCGTGGGATTATGAACCAAGTAAAGATATCTATTTTCAAATTTTTAGAAATACTGAAGATAAAGAATCATGTACTGATGCAAATTTAATATCAGAAACATACAATACCACTTTTACTGATATCCAGTTAGAAAGTGGTACAAATTATTTTTATTTTATTAGATGTGTAAATAACTTAACGAAAGTTAAATCTCCATTTGCACCAAAAGTAAAAATTAAAACATTACTAGATGCAGATGAATTTAGTAAAACTATTTTCCCTGCTCCTAATGATGTTGGATATGTTGCTAGTAAATTATTAGAAACAAATAGAAAACATTTTGGTTTAAATTCTTTATTTATAGGTGTAAATGAAAATAAAGGTACAAGTTATGGTGTAATGCAATTTAATCTTGATGGGATACCTGAAAATGCTATTATTAAAGATGTAAGAATTTCTCTTTATCCATTAAACAGAGTAAATGCAAAAATAGAAAAATTTGGAGAGTGGTCGATCTCTTTTGTTGATCAAGAAAGTGTTTCTGAACTCTACGATTATGAACAAATTCATAACGCTAAAATTATAGAAACACTAGGTCAAAGTATCCCTTCTGAAAAACTTACTCAAGGTATCTGGAGTCACTGGGATTTAAATAGTATAGAAAAAAGTATTTTAGAAACACAATTACGAAATAAAAAAGTGTTATTTAAAATCTCTGGTCCTACAGAGCTACCAGAAGGTAGAGACAGTCAAATGATGATGTTTGATTTAGGATACGGCAACTTTGGTGGTGGTATTCATTACCGACCAAGTATTGATATTAAGTATACAATACCTAGTCAAGAGATAGTAATAGATGTTTTAAAAACTACATCAATAAGTGAAGATAAAATTGAAAATGATGAGCTTCTTTGTGGATTTGATGGAAATAATTCGAAAATTTATGGTCTAATGGAGTTTGATTTAAGTACATTACCAAGTCCAGAAGAGACAATAATTACTGATAGTTATATTCAAATTAAAAATAAAAGTGCTACGAAAACAAAAGAAGATATTAGATATAACGTTGAATTTGTTGATGTTGAAGACTCAACTTATGAATCAATCCAAAATAGAGACAGAATTGAATTTATTGGTTACGAAGTAAGTCGAGCTGATTTACAGAAGAATAAAACACATAAATTTATTTTTGATCATTATTCAAGACTTGCATTAGAAGATGTACATAGAGATAATAAGATAGCGAAGTTTGTAATTAGACCGACATATTCAGATATCAAAAATCATTTAGTAAATTGGTATGGTAAAGAGAGCAACAATAGTGTGAAACTTGTTGTTAACTATATCAAAAGAAGAAAAAAATCAGTAGATAGTATCTCTAATCTTGGATTATCAATTGAAAATGATAAAATAAAGTTAACTTGGACAAATCCTGACTGTAGTGATTTTAGAGGAGTGTATGTTGTAAGAAATAGATTTCATATTCCTAAAAATCATCTCGATGGAGATAAGATTTATGCGGGTCAAGATAACTATACTTACGATGATTTTGGTAATAAAGAGATTGCAAAATACTATTCTGTATTTGCATATGATAATGTTCCAAATTATAGTGAACCATTATTTGTAGGTCATTTAAAAAAGGAAGACGATGTTGCACAAATTTAAAAATTTTATCCCAAAAATCAAAAAATCTGCATGGGTAGCTCCTAGTGCTGATGTTATTGGAGATGTTACTCTAGGAAAAGATAGCTCAATTTGGTTTGGGTGTGTTATACGTGGTGATGTAAATCACATTAGAATCGGTAAGCGAACAAATATTCAAGACTTATCTATGATTCATGTTACACATTCAGAACCAGAATGTAATATGGTAGGTAATCCAACAATTATTGGTGATGATGTTACTGTTGGACATAAAGTTATGTTACATGGCTGTGTAATCGAAAATAAATGTTTGATTGGTATGAGTGCTACTATTTTAGATGGTGCTGTAATTGGTGAGGGAAGTATCGTTGGGGCTAATTCATTAGTAACTGCTAATAAAGTGTTCCCACCAAGAAGTTTAATCATGGGTAGTCCTGCAAAAGTTGTTAAAACTCTTACAGAAAAAGAAGTGGATGCATTAAAAAATCATGCGGGATTGTATGTTGATTATAAAAATGACTACCACACTTTTTAAGTAATGAATAGGAAAATTAATTTTTTCCTATAATATAAAAAATATTTTTATTATCAAGTTGTCTAAGTTCTACGTGGTATTTATTACTCCAATGAGCAACTTCATCTAAAAATTCTTTTTCAATCTCTTCAACACCTTTGTCATCACACTTGATTTTAAAATAAGATTCTTTGTTCGATAATCCTACATATGCGTTCATATGTTTTAATTTATCATTTAAACTTATGATATGTTTAGAGAAGCTATCAAAATTTTTTGTATTTTCGATATTTATTTCTATTTGTTTTAAACTAGCTTCAGTTTTTCCTATTTCAAGTTGTGATGCTATTACTTCTGGTGTTATTTCTAAATTCATTTATATGTTTTCCTTATTTATTTATATTATTTAGTTTAGCGAAAATTTCACTAAAAAAAAATTAAAATCGCTTTGTAAAATTAAAATTATTATCTTAATCTATAACCACTGCCTGAAATATTTACAATGTAGCCTGAACCAAGCTTTTTACGTAAATCTCTAACTACACTTCTTATTGCTGAAATACTCATAGATTTATTACCCCATACTTGATATTCTATCTCTTCATATGAAAAAGTTGTATCAATATTATGACAAAGAAGTTTTAGTAGTAGGGCTTCTTTTTTATTTAGATGAATTTCTTTTTCATTAATAGTAAGTGTTTTTTTATCTAGATTAAAAGAGATGTTCTCTTCTATGATAAAGTTTTCTGCAATTTGAGTATCTATTTTTTCGAAGTAAGCATTAAATGTGTCAAACAATTCATTTTCTGTTAATGGTTTTATTAGGTATCTGTCTATTTTATTATTAATTGCATTAATTAAATGCTCTGTATCCGTGTGTGCAGATACAATAATTGTATATGCAGTAGAGGATCTTTTTTTTAGTTCATCAATAAGCTCGAATCCATTCATAGTTGGCATTTTTAAATCAGTCATAACAATGTCAGGTAAGTGTTCTTCATATTTGTCAATACCATCAAAGCCATCATAGGCAGTATATACCTCCTTAAAGAAACAATTTAACATTGATGCAATATTTTCCCTAATAATTTTTTCATCTTCAACTAAAAGAATAGTTTTGTTTCTCAGTCTAGATATATTATTCATTATTTTCCTTTATATGTATTGGAATTGATATGATAAAACTAGTGCCATTTTTGATATTTTTAGCCTTGAGTGTACCTTTCATATGTTTATGTATAATCTCTTTTGAAATATACAATCCTATCCCTGTTCCGTTATGTTCTTTAGTTGTAAAGTATGGTTCAAATATTTTATTTATATATTGTTTGTCTATCCCTCCCGCATTGTCATTTATTTTGCAGTATATATTTTTTTCATCCTTTGATAAATGAATCTCGATTTTTGGCTGTTTAATTTCTCTTTCTATGATTACATCTTTTGCATTTGATATAATATTGAGAATAACTTGTGAAAATTCATTTGCATAACCAAATGTATTAATATCATTTGTTGCATAAATTTGTAAATTGATATTATGGTTTTCTAATGTTGCTTGTAGGATTTTATATGCTTTTTTTGATTCATCTTTTAAATTAAAATATTCTTTTTCTTTATTTGGTGTAAAAAAGTTTCTAAAGTCATCAATTGTTTGTGACATATATTTAAGCTGTGCATTTGCTTCTTTCATTCTTTCATCTAAAAAACTTTTTTCGACGCCATTTGATATTGCTGTCCATTTGATATTCATCATAATTGCACTAACAGCACTAATTGGTTGTCTCCATTGATGTGCGATATTTCCGATCATCTCACCTAATGCTGCAAGTTTTGACTGCTGTATAAGTAAATTTTCATTCTCTCTTTGTTTTAAAACCTCTGTTTGTACGGTTTTATGTAGGCTTTTATTGAATTCATCTAATTCTTTTACTTTTAATTCTAAGGTATGATTTAAATCTGATATTTTTTTGTCATCATTTTTTTTCATATTTTGATATAAGACAAAAGTAATAAGTGTTCCAATTGCAGCTATAATTAAAAATAATATAGTCTGTTTTTTATCATCATTTATCTCTTGTAATTGTAAGAACTCTTTTGTTGCATCAAATGATAAGCTAATTCCTCCACGTATATCTCCTTCTTTATATCCTTGTTTACCATGACATTTTAGACATGATTTTTCTGTTTTTAATGCACCCATAAATCTAAATGTATTTTCCTCTATATTCCAATAGTAAGGAATTTCAGGGTTTTTATCAAAATAATCCAAAATTTCTTTTTCTTTTTTATCTGGGGCATTACTTTTGTTTATAAGTTTGTTACTCGTAATTTTTAATTTAAAACCTTCTCTTTGACTTGCAATATTTGCAATTTGTCTTGTCATAAAGGCTGGATTTATCCAGATAAGTTTTTCATTTTTATCTGAATGTATATAACCTGGTTTTAAATATGGATTCTCTTTAAGTGTTGCACTTTTTACATATACACCATCAAATTGTGCATTCCAATGTCTCATATCAACAATGAGATTAAATATAGTAATTGCTTTATTTTTTAAATTCTCATTTAATAAAATTTCTTGATTATGATAAGACTGTTTTATAATATTACCAATAATAAAAAATACTAATAATAAAAAGAAAATAAATAGATAAATAATAGTTCGTTTGATGTTAGTCCTTTATCTAATTATAAAATTATTTTAATGAAAAATATACATTATATATGTACATAAAATATACATTTATATTTAATTGATAGTATAAATATAAACTTTTTTTAATTTTCCTATTTTTTTCCTCACTTTTTTTGATTTAATACATAATCAGAAATCAAAAGGGGTAAAAATGAAAACATTAAATTTGAATAAAAAGGAAAATAAATGGCATATTTAGAACCAACAGAGTTTGTAACAAAAATGGTTGATTCAGGAGAATCAAAAGTGTACATGTCTACTAAAGACACATTAATTAGAGCATATATGGCAGGAGCAGTTTTAGCACTTGCTGCAGTATTCGCAATTACTGTTGCGATGAAATCAGGTTCACCAATTTTAGGGGCTTGTTTATTTCCTGTTGGATTTATTATGTTGTACTTAATGAAATTTGATCTATTAACTGGTGTATTTATGTTAGTTCCGTTAGCTTGGCTTGATAAAAGACCTGGAGTTACAACCGGACAAGTATTAAGAAACTGGGGACTAGTTGCTCTTGGTAACTTTGGTGGTGCTTTTAGTGTTGCTGTGATGATAGCTTTTATCTTCACATACGGGTTTAATACTGATGGTGGAGCACTTGCTGCAAAAGTTGCTTCTATAGGTGAAGCTAGAACATTAGGTTATGCTGCACATGGTGTTGATGGATGGTTAACTGTATTTATTAGAGGTATGTTATGTAACTGGATGGTATCAATGGGTGTTGTTGGTGCAATAGTTTCGACAACTGTTTCAGGTAAAGTATTAGCTATGTGGATGCCAATAATGCTGTTCTTTTTCATGGGCTTTGAACATTCTATTGTAAATATGTTCTTATTTCCATTTTCTTTAATTATGGGTGGTGATTTTACAATTGCTGATTATTTATTATGGAATGAATTACCAGTTGCTTTAGGGAACTTATTTGGTGGTTTAGTATTTGTAGGTTTACCATTGTATTTTACACATGTTAGAACTGCTGCTAAAAGAAATATAAAATAATAATAATTTACCTCTTTGGAGGTAAATTGTTTACTGATTTAAGTATTTAAAAAATATTTAATTGATTAAACATATTAAAAAGGATTAATGATGAATAAAATAGAGATGAGTGAAGAGATTATATTTGCTAAAAAAAGTTTAGGTTTAAGTTGGGAAGAGATTGCAAGTAATGTTGGCATGTCACCTGTATTTTTAACATCAGCATGTTTTGGGATGAATAGTTTAAAAAAAGAGTATGCAGATAAATTATGTGAAGTGTTAAAATTAGATGAAAAAGTTTCTGTCGTGCTGCAAGAGTTTCCTAATAAAACTTGGGACTTTACAGTTCCTCAAGACCCTGTAGTATACCGTTTATATGAAATAGTTGGAGTATATGGTGAAACGATAAAAGAGCTAATAGGTGAGAAGTTTGGTGATGGTATTATGAGTGCTATTGATTTTACTATGGATATAGATAAAGAAGAAAATCCTGCAGGAGATAGGGTAGTTATAAATATGAATGGTAAGTTTTTACCATATAAATCTTGGTAAAATCAATAATTATAAAGAATGAAAAATAAACTTGAAGTAACTATTGGGCAATCTAGTAGTAAGGGAAGAAAAGAGATAAATCAAGATTTTCATGATATATATCTACCAAATGAACCTCAGTTAACAAATAAAGGGATCACTATAGCCTTAAGTGATGGGATTAGTAGTAGTGAGGTGAGTCAAATTGCTAGTAAAACAGCTGTAGTTAGTTTTTTAAAAGATTATTATAGTACTTCAGAATCATGGACAGTGAAAAAATCTGCATTAAGAGTACTCTTAGCTACTAATTCTTGGTTACATTCTCAAAGCCAACAAAGTAAATACCATTATGACAAAAATAGGGGATATGTTTGTACTTTTAGTTCTTTGATTCTTCGTTCTACTACTGCACATATTCTTCATATAGGAGATAGTAGAATTTATAGACTAAGAGATTCTAAATTCGAACAACTTACAAAAGATCATAGATTATGGGTCTCTCAAGACAAAAGTTATTTAAGCCGTGCTTTAGGTATTGATAGTGAGATATCAATTGATTATGATACTTTTGAATTTGAAAAAGATGATATATATTTTTTGATGACAGATGGAGTTTTTGAGTTTGTTAAAGATGAATTGATGGTAAAAATGGCACATTCTTATTCTGATTATGACAAACTTGCTAAAGATATTGTAGATTTAGCATATAAAAATGGAAGTGATGATAATCTAACTATACAAATTGTACGTGTTGATAATATACCTGATAAAAATGTTGATGAGATAAATAACTCTTTTGATATGAAACCACTACCTCCCATTTTAGAAACAAGAATGCAATTTGATGGGTATACAATAGTGCGAGAATTAAGTTCAAGTAGTAGAAGTCATGTTTATCTTGCTGTTGATGATGAAACACAAATATCAGTTGTGTTAAAAATACCGTCAATTGATTTGGGTGAAGATAAAGTTTATCTTGAAAGATTTATGCTTGAAGAGTGGATTGCAAGAAGACTAAACCATCCTAATATTATAAAATCATATTTAAATACAAGAAAACGAAACTTTTTATATACGGTAACTGAATATATGCAAGGGCAAACCTTGGCGCAATGGATTGTAGATAATCCTAATCCAAAATTTGAAACAGTTCGAACCATAATAGAACAAATCGCTAAAGGTTTGTTAGCTTTACATAGACAAGAGATGATTCATCAGGATTTACGACCCGAAAATATTATGATTGATAAAGATGGTACAGTAAAGATTATTGACTTTGGTTCGACAAGAGTTGAAGGTATAGTTGATATCAATATGTATTTAGAAGAAACTCATATCTTAGGTACTACTCAATATGCAGCACCTGAATATTTTTTAGGAGAATTAGGTACATATAAATCTGATATGTTTTCTCTTGGATTAATTATGTATTATATGTTATCAGGAAAGTTCGCATACGGTGTAAATATAGCTCGTACTTCAACAAAACAACACCAAAATAAACTTATGTATGATTCTTTATATCCTAAAACACCTATTTGGATAGATGAAACCTTGAAAAAAGTATTACAGTTAGATCCTTACAATCGGTATGAGCATCTAAGTGAATTTATATATGATTTAAATAATCCAAATCCAAAGTTTCTTAATAAAAAAAGACCACCTGTAATAGAGCGTAATCCCGTAGCATTCTGGAAAGGTGTTTCATTTGTATTATTAATACTAAATGTATATTTGTTAGTTAAATAAGTATTAATTTGTAGATAAGTTATTTGAGTATTAAAAGTTACTTTTAGCTAAAATACAAAAAAATAAAATAGGATATCTATGAAAATAATACCATTGTTTCAAAAACTTTTACAATACAAATCTATCACACCAAATGATGCTGGAATATATGATTTTATCGATGAATATTTAGGGGATAGCTGGCAGTGTATAAAACTTGATATTGAAGATGTTACAAATAGATTTTATTATAAAAAATTTAATGATAATGATGTACATCTATGTTTTGCGGGTCATGTTGATGTTGTGCCTACAGGCGAAGGGTGGAGTGTTGATCCATTTACTGCTGATGTAATTGATGGTATCATAACTGCTCGAGGTGCACAAGATATGAAAAGTGGTGTTGCTAGTTTTTTATATGCCTGTAAAAATGCTACAAATTTTAATGGAACTTTATCAATTTTACTTACTTCAGATGAAGAGGGTGAGGCTATTAATGGTACAGTAAAAGTTTTAGAACTTTTAAAAGAGAAAAACTTCTTGCCCACTTCTGCAATAGTTGCCGAACCAACTTGTGAAAATATTTTCGGAGATGCTATTAAAGTAGGTCGCAGAGGAAGTATCAATGGTTATTTTGAACTTCAAGGGAAACAAGGACATGCAGCATACCCTGAAAAAGCTATAAATCCGGTTCATAAAATATCTCCAATTCTACCCCAAATTGCAGGATATAATTTAGATAATGGAGATGAGTTCTTCTCACCTAGCCAATTTGTTGTTACAGATATAAGATCTGGTATGGAAGTAACAAATGTAACTCCAAATAAACTAAACATGATGTTTAATGTAAGAAATTCAACAAAAACAAATCAAGAAACAATTAAAAAATTCATAGCAAGTAAATTTGAAGGTTTAGAGTATTCTTTAAAATTAACTCAAGGTTCATATCCTTTTGTAACTGACTCAAATACTGATGTTGTAAAAAATATGCAAAAGAGTATTCAAGAGGTTTGTAATATAGAAACAAAACTTAGTACTGCTGGTGGGACTAGCGATGCAAGATTTTTTGGTCAATTTAAAATTGATACAGTTGAATTTGGTGTAAAAAACGATACTATCCATGCAATAGACGAAAGAGTTGAAATTAAGGATGTTGAAAAACTATCAGAGGTATTTGAAAATATTATTTCAAAATGGTGATAATCGTTAATAATGACTAAATAAGTTATTTAATCTAAGAACATTTTGTTATAATAAATTAAGTTTATTAAATAATTTAAAAGGTGTAAGATGAAGAATTTTAGTATTAAAACATTAGTTTTAGTGTTGTTACTCTGTATTCAAGGGTATGGGCAAACTCTTAAAATAGTTTATAATCCTAGCACTCCACCTTTAAAATTTACTGATGTAGACACTCAACCAAATGGTATGTTAATAGATATTTGGAAATATTGGGCGCAAAAAAACGATATAAAAATAGAGTTTATTGAAGCTTCTTGGAAAGATACTCTTCTTATGATAAAAGATGGTAGAGCAGATATTCATGCTGGAATATATTATACTAAAGAACGAGATGAGTTTTTAGATTATTCTAGACAAGCACTTTATGAGAATAAAAGTTATTTCTTTTATAATAAAAATATCATTGAAGTAAAATCAAAAAATGATTTAAAGCCTTTTGTAATAGGAGTAGGAAATGGTTATCCTACTGTATTTATCAAAAAGAAATATAAAGATTTTTATTCAAAAGAATTTAAAAGTGCACATGAACTAAAAAAAGCATTTGTTGATGGTGAACTGAATGTAATTTTGTCATCTATTGCTGGAATGACTTATTTTATGCAAAAAAATAATTATGATTTGAAACAGTATCGATATAGTGATAAAACATATGCTTATACGAAAAAATACTTTGGAGCTGTAAAACAAGGAAATGTTAAAGTTCTAGATCTAATCAATGAAGGTTTTGAAAATATTTCTAAAAGAGAACTTGATGATATAGAATCAAAATGGACAACATCATTAAGTGAAAATTATTTAAAAGATTATCATTATAAAAATATAGCTTTAAGTAGAAAACATAAAGAATACTTACTTACTAAAAAAGAAATTAAGATGTGTGTTGATCCTAAATGGTTTCCTTTTGAGGCAATTGAAGAGGGGAAACATGTAGGGATTATTGCTGATATCTTTAAAGAGTTACAGAAAAGTTTACCAGTACCTATTAAATTAATAGAAACTACTACATGGAGTGATTCTTTATCTTTTATAAAAAACAGACAATGTGATATCTTAGCAGGTGCCGCACGTACACCTACTCGAGAGGGGTATTTAAATTTTACTGATCCTTACCTTACCTTTCCAGAAGTTATAGCTACAAGAGAAAATGAACCTTTTATTGATGATTTTAAACTAGTTATAGATAAAAAGATTGGGATTGTTAAAAATTCAGCAATTACTGAACTTATTAAAAATAAATATCCATCGATAAATTTAATTGATGTAGATAGTGTATCTGATGGTTTAATGAAAGTTAGTCAAGGAAAACTATATGGTTTTTTAAATACTAGTGCTGCTATTAGTTATTATATATCAAAAGAAGGTATGACAAATTTAAAAATTGCTTCAAAAGTTGGGATAGATTATCATTTAGGAACAGCTGTTCGAAATGATGAAATTGATTTACTAAATATATTTAATACAATCATTAGCGGTTTAGATGAAAATAAGATAAATGACATTAAAGAACATTGGTTAAAAGTAAAAGTTCAAGAAGTTATTGATTATTCAGTAATATATAAAACAATTGCATTTTTTCTTTTAGTTATACTGATTATTTTGTACTGGAATCGTAAATTAAATGACGAAATTATACAAAAAGAAAAACTCCAAAAAGAACTTGGAAAATTATCTCAAGTTATTGAACAAAGTAGAGTATCTGTTATTATTACTGACCTTAATGGTACAATCGAATATATAAATCCTTTTTGTATTTCTCAAACAGGTTATACAAAAGAGGAGTTACTAACAAAAAATCCAAATATCTTAAAGTCAGGTTTTCAAGATGAGGAATTTTATAAAAATTTATGGGGTACTATTAAAAGTGGTCAAACATGGCAGGGAGAATTTTCAAATAAACGTAAAGATGATACTATTTTCTGGGAAAGTGCCATTATTGCTCCAATATTTGATGAAAATAAACAGATTAAATATTTTGCATCTATAAAAGAAAATATCACAGATAAGGTAATAGCACGTGAAAAATTAGAACTTGCACAAGAAGAAGCTATAAGAGCAAACGGTGCAAAATCAGAATTCTTAGCAAAAATGAGTCATGAGATCAGAACACCTATGAATGCTGTTCTTGGAATGTTATATTTACTTGAAAAAACTGAAATATCATCGATACAAGATAACTATATTAAAAAAGCAAATCATGCAGCAAATTCTCTTTTAGGTATTATCAATGACATACTTGATTTTAGTAAAATTGAAGCAGGAAAGCTAGACATTAACAATGAAGAATTTGAATTTACGGATATGATTATGGATGTGTTAAGTGTAATGAGTTTTAAATCAGAAGAAAAAAACTTAGAACTATTAGCATATTATGATAGTGCGATGCCTAGTTATATCATTAGTGATAAATTAAGAGTAGGGCAAATACTTAATAATTTAATCTCAAATGCAATCAAATTTACAAACTCTGGTGAGGTGATTATTTCAACCAAACTAATAAAAGAAAATAAAAATAGAATTGAAATTATGTTTTGTGTTAAAGATAGTGGTATAGGTATCTCTACCTCGTCACAAAAAAAATTATTTCAAGAATTTTCTCAAGTTGATAGTTCTGCTACTCGTAACTCTGAAGGGACAGGACTAGGTTTAGCTATATGTAAAAAATTAGCAGAACTTTTAGGTGGAAAAATCTGGATTGAAGAGTCAAAAGAGGGTGTAGGCTCAACATTTTGTTTTACTATTAAATGTAAAAAGACAGATAAAACACGTAAGAAAAAATATGATGATACTCAAATTAGTAATTTAAAATGTCTTGTAGTTGATGATAACAGTAGTGCGGTAGAAGTATTAACAAAAATGTTAGAGTCTTTTAATTATGACGTAGATTCAGTATTAAGCGGAAAAGATGCAATAAAATGTATTAAAAATACAAAATATGATATAGTTTTTTTAGATTATAAAATGGATGAATTAAATGGCGTTGAAACATATCAAATTGTTAAAGATGATTTAAAAGAGAATAATACAAAAACCATAATAGTATCTGCTTATTCAAAAGATATAATAGATGAAAATCTTGCAAGTATAGGTATAGAAGGTTATTTAAGTAAACCTATCTCTCCTTCAACTCTATATAATAAAATCTTTGAAGTACAAAATTCCATAGAAGATAGTTTATCTAATACACTTGAAGAAACTGCATTACAGTACTTTGATGGAGCAAAAATCTTATTAGTTGAAGATAATGAATTAAATCAAGAGTTTGCTTTACATATGTTAGAAGATAGAGGATTTATTGTTGATATTGCATCTGATGGTATTGAATCATTAGCTAAAGTAAAAAATAATAAATATGATTTAGTTTTAATGGATATTCAAATGCCACATATGGATGGACTTGAAGCTACTAAACATATACGTAAAATGAATGGTGAGTATTTTTCAAAGATACCAATTATCGCTTTGAGTGCAAATGCCTTATTAGGAGATAAAGAAAAAAGTTTAGAGGTGGGAATGAATGAACATATTACTAAACCAATTGATCCTGTTGTGTTATTTAATGTTTTATCAAAATATCTTTATTCAGAGTTAAAGGATGTAGAAAAAATAGAAAATGAGACTAATATAAGTTTAACTAAATTGGATACTACTATTTTTGATGTAGAAAATACTTTAGTAAAGCTCAATAATAGCAATGAAGTATATGTGAAAATTTTAAAGCAGTTTGCTCATAAATATGAAAGTGTTTATGATGAGATATATTCTTTTGTAAAATCAAAAGATATAGAGTCATTACAGATAAAAGTTCATGAGATAAAAGGTGTCTGTGGTAATATTGGTGCTAAAAGATTATTTGATAGACTTGTTATTATGGATAGACTTGTAAAAAAAGATGAACTTCCTAATTCTCAGCTATTAGCTGAATTTAAAGATGAGTTATCAAAAGTTATGGAATCGATCAATAAATTGGAAATGAAAGAGCTAACTTCAATCGATTTCGATAAAGAAAAGGTAATACCTTTACTTATAAATTTAGAAAAAAACCTTGAAGAGGATATTGTAGTTTGTGATGAAATACTTCAGAGCGTTTTACCATATCTTGGTGATGAGTATAAAGAGTTTTCTGAGAGTTTAGCCTTGTCAATAGATGAGTTTGATACAGATAAAGCAAAAGAATTAATCAATGATTTTATTAAGGATATAAAATAACTATGAAAAAGAAAAAAATCTTAATAGTAGATGATGTTGCATCAAATATACATATGCTAAGTTTAATGTTAAAAGAAGAGTATTCAATAGTTGCAGCAAAAACTGGTGCAAAAGCAATTGAATTAGCTAATAAAAGTCCTCAACCTGATGTTATACTTTTAGATGTTTTAATGCCTGATTTAAATGGATATGAAGTGTGTAGAATATTAAAAGAGAATAAAGATACTGAAAATATACCTATTATATTTGTAAGTTCACTGACTGATATAAATGAACAAGAAAAAGCACTAGCACAAGGTGGTAATGATTATTTAATAAAGCCAGTTGCAAAAGATATTTTACTAAACAAAATAGAAACTCAAATCAAACTAACAAACTATAATGATAAAGTACTTACTATTTGTAAAGGAAATGTACAAATGAAAAATGCTATACCAAAAATTTTAATTGTTGATGACGCTCCGCAAAATATACAAGTAGCTGTTGAAATATTGAAAAATAAATATACAGTGAGTGTTGCAACTAGCGGTGAAAAAGCTTTATCTATGTTAGATGAAGGATTGTATCCTGACTTGATTTTATTAGATATTATTATGCCTGAGGTTGATGGTTTTGAAGTTTGTCGAAAACTTAAATCAGATGCAAGATATTGTAATACTCCTGTTATTTTTCTTACAATATTAGAAAATGAACATGATATGGTTAAAGGTTTAGAACTAGGTGCGGTTGATTATGTCACGAAACCCTTTGAACCTAAGGTTTTGCAAGCAAGAGTAGATACGCATATAAAATTAAAAATTTATCAAGATGAATTACTTCAAAACATACAAGAAAAAGATGATATGTTAATAAAACAATCGAAATTAGCAACATTAGGTGAGATGTTTGAGAATATTACCCACCAATGGAAACAACCATTATCTGTAATAAGTATGATCAATTCAACAATCAAACTAGAAAAGGATATAGGAACGCTAAATGATAAGTCTTTAGATGAGTTATTAGATAGTGTTGATGATTCTGTTAAGCATCTGTTTGATACTGTAGATAATTTTAGAGATTTTTTAATCAGAGATAATCCAAAAGAATATTTTAAAATTAGAGAACTTGTTGAGAATACATTAAAATTACTTGATTCTAAAATAAAATATGAAACAATTGAAATTAAGGTAGATTTAGATTCAATTGAACTATTTAACTATAAAAATGACCTAATTCAAGTCCTAATGAATATTTTTACAAATTCTATCCATGTGTTAAAGCAAAAAAAACAAAATAAAATTATTAACGTAACTTCTGAAAAAACGCAAGAAAACTTTGTATTAACAATTAGTGATAATGGTGGAGGAATCAGCTCTGAAATAGTAACTAAAATTTTTGATAAATATTTTAGTACAAAAGAGAATGATGATGCTTCTGGTCTAGGGCTGTATATGAGTAAAAAAATTATTGAAGATAATATGGATGGAAAATTAGAGGTTCAAAGTAAAGGAGAAGAGGCTATTTTTAAAATAAGCCTACCTTTAACTACTAACTAATAGTACTTATTGCTTCTTGTACTTTGATAGCTTGATAGTGTTCTTTTACATCATGACATCGTACTACGGAAGCACCTTTTTGTATGCTATGAAGATGGATAGCTAAAGTACCACTTAGTCTATCTTCTGTTGCAGTTGGTATTATTTTATCTATCATTGATTTTCTACTTGCACCAATTAAAATTTCATATCCAAAGTGTGTAAAATGATTCATATTCTTTAGTAATAGCAAGTTATGTTCTAATGTTTTGCCAAATCCGATTCCAACATCTAGAATTATATTTTTGATTCCAAAGCTTTTCGCTTTTTGAATCTGCTTTTCAAAAAAGCTATCTATATCATCTATAACATTTGTATATTGGGGGTCTTGTTGCATATCTTTAGGTTTTCCTTGCATATGCATGATAACAACTGTTGCATTATATTTTGCAGTTATTTTTGCTACTTCATTATTGATTAGACCTGTTATATCATTTACTATAGTAAATCCAGATTTTAAAGCATATTCGATAACACGTGGTGTATAACTATCTATACTAAATGTTACTTTCTTAAATAATTGTTTTTCTAAAATCATATCGCAAATAGGTTTTATTCTATTTAGCTCTTCTTCTTCTGAGACTTGAATACTTCCAGGTCTGGATGATACTCCACCAATATCAATTATTGTTGCACCATCTTTTATCATAGAACTTATTTTTGATATAGCATCTACCCCAGAGAATCTACTATTTTCAAAAAAACTATCATCATTTGCATTAATAATACCCATTATTCTTGTAGGAAAGTTGTGTATATACATATTTAGTTTATCTTTTTACCATAATATTGAGAAGTAGGGTAGTTAAAACATTTAAAGGTCTAGAGTTTAGTTCTAGAAGCTTCATAGCTGTACTAAAACTTTCTAGTTCTTTTTTCGAGAGTTTAATATTGTTTTTGCTAATAGAAAACATTATAGATTCTATTACATTTTTAGCCTCATTTTTACTTATTCTTTGATTTTGTTTTAAATAATTGTAGATATCTTTTAGTTCTAATCTTTGAACATTCAAAGCAAACTCTTCAACAATTTTTTTTGTTTTTGTGTATTTTACTTGAACGCGAGAAAGTATAGTGGGTAAAATTGAATTTTTCGAAAGTGTAATTATTATAAATATAATATTTTTTGGAGGTTCTTCAAGTACTTTTAAAAGTGAATTTTGTGCTTCTACTCTAAAATTATCCCCACATAAGCAAATATATTTTGTTTCATTATCAGCTATATAGGCCTCTTTGATCGCTTTTTGTGCTTGAAGAAGTTGGAATTCATTTTTCCCTTCCTCTTCATTTCTAATAACTCTAACAGAATGTTTTGGGAGTGTAGCTGTAATTTCACTAAGAGAGTTATCTATATCATTTACAATAAATAGTGTAGATGTTCTTATCACGTGATTTACTTTTCTATATCAATTTGTGCAAAAAGCACTGCTTCTAAAGTTTTATTAAATAATCTGTACATATTTAATAGTCTGATGTCTAAAGCAGGGTCACTACTGTCTAAATAAAAGCTATTAGAAAGTTCTTCATCCATTAGCCATAATAATGGTTGTTTAGACATTTTTGCAAGATTTGCTCGCATACTTTGGCTTTTCCCAATATACCAAAAAAAGTATCCGTTTGGAAAAGAGTTCTGCAACATATCATGTATAAGTTGGATATCATTTTCTGTTTTTATATCGTCTATATTACTATTAAATGAATCAAATGAGTAAAAAGGCAAATAAGGACGACCTAATTTCTTTTTATTTATATTTGTTAGAATATATTGTTTAAACCATTCATGATCGTTATCTGTAACAATTAACACAGATTTATTTTTATCAATAATATTTGATACGGACTTTGATATTAAAGGAACCCAGTCAAACTTTCGTTCTTCGAGCCATGGACCTAGAAGATTATCTCCTCTAATTGTATCAATAGTCCAGTTTATAAATTCTTGTGCCAAGATTTATACCTTATTTATCCAACTGATATGCATCATGTAACGAACGAACTGCAAGCTCAGCATATTTTTCATCTATAATCATAGATATTTTGATTTCACTTGTACTGATGATATTGATATTAATGTTATCTTTTGCCATTGCAGTAAATGCTTTAGATGCAACACCTGTATGTGATTTCATTCCTACTCCTACAACTGATACCTTACAAATAGCATCATTATAATCAATTTTATCACTATCAGCTTCAAATTTAACCATTACTTTTTTTGTTTTTTCAATATCTGTAGAAGGTACTGTAAAGTCTAAGTTTGTAGTATTGTCTAGTCCTCTTGTTTGCACAATCATATCAACATTTATATTTGCATCTGCAAGTGCAGTAAAAATAGAAGAAGCAATACCTGGCTTATCAACAACTCCATACATACCAACTCTAATTTGATTTCTATCTAAAGCAATTCCGCTAACTACTGGTGCTTCCATTATATTTTCTTCCTTTG
>Ga0193963_1000663_pt1 | contig 17791 bp, 14 predicted proteins | sample FB_6_MG_FD_140359 | JGI IMG/M metagenome (GOLD analysis project Ga0193963, IMG submission 140359) | Microbial mat bacterial communities from the Broadkill River, Lewes, Delaware, United States - FB_6_MG | ecosystem: Environmental > Aquatic > Freshwater > River > Microbial mats | place: USA...
GCTAAATTTCCACTTGAAAATGACCATTGAAGATTAAATCCACCACAAGGTCCATCTAAATCCATAACTTCTCCACAAAAATATAAGCCATCAACTAGTTTACTTTTCATAGTTGTTGGATCTATTTCTTTTAATGTTACACCACCTCTTGTAATCATTGCTTTTTTAAAACCAACAGAATCTACTACAGTTAGAGGTGTATTTGTGATTATTTTTATTAGATTGTTTCTTACTTCACCATTTTGGTCTTTAAATTTTTTTGATATATCTGCATTTACTATTTGACATAATTCTTTAGCAACAGATAAAGGAAGTAAACTTGAAACATTATCTAATACGTTTGAATCTGGATTAGAAGATGCATGTTTTTTTACAATTTGTAAAACCTCATCTTCATTTTTTCCTTTTACCATGTTGATTAGTAATGGGACTTCATCATATTTTTCAAGTAAGGGTGTAATTTCTCTTGAAAAATCCAAAATAACTGGACCTCTTAATCCTTTTGATGTAAAGATTAAATCTCCAACAGCTTTTAATTTCTTTGCTTTTTTTAAATCTATTCTTACTATTGCCTTTGCTATTGTATCTGCTGTACAGTTTGCTACCCATGTTTCTTTTGTATAAACAGGAAGCATTGCAGGATATAAATCAGTGATTTTATGGCCTAATTCTTTTGCAAATTCATAACCATCTCCATTTGCACCAAGAACAGGGAAACCTAATCCACCAGTTGCAACTATTACATTTGGTGCATTAAAAATTGTATCTTGTGTTTGCACTCCTGAGATTCTATTTTCACTCATTAGTAGATTTTGTACTGCTTGATTACATTTAATCTCAACACCTAAAGAGTTTAACTCTTTTTCTAAAGCTTTAATTATTGTTGATGAATTATGAGTAACTGGAAATATTCTAAATCCATCTTTTGTATCTGTTTGAACTCCTATACTTAAAAAGAACTCTAATAAACTATCTCTATTAAGCATATTAATAGCTGTTGTCATAAATCTACCATTTCTTCCAAAAGAGTTCATAAAATCTTCACTTGTTAAAGTATTAGTAAGATTACATTTACCTCCACCTGTTGCTTTTAGTTTTGCACCAAGAGAGGGAAGTTTTTCTAAAAGAAGTACATTTTTACCTTGTTTTTTTGCAGTTATTGAAGCAATCATTCCAGCACCACCAGAACCTATTACTATTACATCATAATTATTTGTTTTCATTGGCTAATAATAACAAAGAATAGTTAAATATAATCAATTATTTAGATATACTTTCATTATGAAAATAAGACTTGGTACATTTAACCTCTTTCAATTTGCAGAGCCTCCTTACTCTTGGTATACTAAAAAAGAAAAATTTAATAAAATAAAATGGCTAGAAAAAACTCAATGGATTAAGAATCAAATAACTTTAATGGATTGTGATGTAATTGGTTTTCAAGAAGTTTTTTCAAGAAATGCTTTAAAGGATATTCTTAAGGACTTAGGATTTGAGTATTTTGAAACTGCTGATATTGCAAAAACGAGTAAAGATAATCCAAATATTTTTACAAGTACTACAGTTGCTATTGCTTCAAAATTTCCTATATCACATATTCAAGAAGTTAAAGCTCATATCCCTAGTATTAAAAAACATAACTATGAGGGTTTTTTTAGATTTTCAAGAATTCCTATTAAAGCAACTATTATTCTTCCTAATGAAAAAGAGATGTTAGTTTATGTATGCCATCTTAAATCCAATAGATTAAATGAATTTGAATATACTTTTAATGAAGACGATAGTTTAGAGTATAAAAAGTCATTAATAAATAAAGCTTTAAAAGATAACTATTCAAATGCTTTGAAACAAAGACTATGTGAAGCTTCATCACTTTTTTTTGATATAAAAAAAGAAAAAAATAAAGCAAGTGTTTTAATATGTGATTTAAACGATAAAGAGTTTTCTATAACTATTGATGCCTTATGCAACAATAAATATCATGATGATAAAAGAAAAGAGAGTTTAATTTTACACGATGCACATAATCAATATGAAAAAGCAATATATAACCCGCATCCTGAACAAAAAGAGATAAAAAGAACTCCTACAAGTTTTTTTGCTGGAAAAGGAAATGTTCTTGATTATATATTTATTTCAAAAGATTTTAATAAAAAAAATAAAAATGCTATTGCTAAAGTTTCTAATTATACTATCTATAATAAGCACTTAGAAGAAAACCCTGATGGTTCATTATTAAAAAGTGATCATGCTCAAGTTGTTTGTGAATTAACATTTAAGTAAAGATTCTATTAACAAATCGTTTACAATCTCTTCACAAACTATTAACACTAAAACTCTATAATTAATTTATCATTTGAATTAAGCCGCGAACTTAAATGAATGTAAACAAAATAATTTTTTCATTTCTCCTTAAAAGAAAGACAAATCTTCTCCTTATTTGTCTTTCTTTTATTATTCTATTTTCTTAAATACTTCAATGTAGTAATTATAATATCGTCATCATCTTTACTTGGACTTTTTATAGTCTCTTTTGTATCATCACTTTTTGTAAAAGTAATATTCATCTCATAAGAACTAATAGTTTGTATGCCTTTTTGTAAACTCAGTATCTTTATCATAATTAATTCCAAGAACTGCTTTGTAGGTAAATCTGGTTTCCCAAATCTATCTTCCATCTCTTCTTCAATTTTATAAACTTCATCTTTTTGTGTTGTTTTTGAAAGTCTTCTATAAAGCTCTAATCTCACTCTATCTTCTACAATATATTCATCTGAAATAAATGCTGAAATTGCCAATTTAATATCAACACTTTTTTTCTCTTCTTGTGCTTCTCCACTTAAAGTTGCTAATGTATCTTCTAACATTTTTAAATATAAGCCATATCCAATTTGCTTAATATGACCACTTTGAGCTTCACCTATGATATTTCCACCACCTCTGATTTCTAAATCTTGGTGAGCTAAAGCTGTTCCACTTCCTAAGTATGAGTTTGATTCAAGTGCAACAAGTCTTTTAACTGCATCTGAAGTAATTTGCTTTTTATCTTCAACAACGTAATAACAAAAGCCTTCTTTATTACTTCGTCCTACACGTCCACGTAATTGGTGTAAGTCGGCAATACCAAATCTATCTGCTCCATCAATTATAATAGAGTTTGCATTTGGAAGATGAAGTCCTGATTCTACAATTGAAGTTGCTAGTAAAATGTCAAATTTCTTTTCTTCAAAGGCATCAAGTATTTTTTCTGCATCTGCTGGTTTAATTTTTGAATGAATTATTTCAACTTTTATATTTGGAACAATTTCTTCTATATCTGCTTTTTTTGCTTCAATTGATGCAATATTATTATGTACATAGAAAAGCTGACCACCTCTTCTTTTTTCTCTTAAAACAATTTCTTTAATTAATTTATCACTATATTCTTTAACATAAGTTCTTACCCCTAATCTCTCACTTGGTGGTGTAAGAAGTGAACTCATTCCTTTTAATTTTGAAAGTGCAAGATTTAAAGTTCTTGGAATTGGCGTTGCAGACATTGAGAAAATATGAACATCTTCTCTTAAGTTCTTAAGTTTTTCTTTTTGTTTTACACCAAATTTATGCTCTTCATCTATAACAACTAAAGCTAAATCATTTGCTGTAATTCCTAATAAGGAGTGTGTTCCAATTACAAATTGTATTTCTCCAGAGTTTAAACCTTTTTTTATTTCAGTTTTTTCTTTTGCTGTTGATTTTCCATCAAGTTTTGCCATAGAAATACCATAAGGTTCAAATCTTTTTTGCATTCCATGGTAATGTTGAGTTGCTAGAAGTGTAGTAGGACATACAAAAATAGCTTGGTTTCCATTTAACACTGTTGCTAAAATTGCATTCATAGCTACTTCAGTTTTTCCAAAACCTACATCACCTGAAAGTAATCTATCCATTACTCGCCCTGAGCTTAGATCTTTAAAGATCTCATTCACAGAACGACTTTGGTCTTTTGTATAATCAAAGCCTGAACTTTTTCTAAAATCAGCTAAAACTTTCTTTTCGACATCAATTTTAATACCATTTACAAGCTCTCTAGCTGCGGCTAATCTTATAATATCATTTGCAATTGCAAATAATCTGTCTTTTACTTTCTCTTTTAATTTTGCAAAAGAACCTTTTCCAAGCTTGTCCACAACTGCGTAAGAGCTGCCATCTGCAACATATCTATCTACTAAATCAATATTTTCAACAGGAATTAAAAGCTTATCTTCACCTGCATATTGAACAATAACAAAATCTCTTTTTGCTCCCATTACAGTAACAGGTTCTATTCCTTTATATTGTCCAATACCATGTTTTTCATGAACTACGAAATCATTTACTTGTAGTTCATCAATTACTAGCTTTATTTTTTTCTTTCTTCTTGTTTTAATCTCTTTATTTAAAGAAAGTATTACCTCATCATTACTTACAAGATTTATAATATATGGTTCAAATACATAATTGATTGAAGAATCACTTAATTCTAAATCAAATGCTTTAATCTTTGCTTCCGTACTTGAAATAACAGTAACTTTTTTACCTTTATGAAAAGTAATAAACTCTTTTACATTTGCTGGTGCTATTTCTTTATGTGTTTTACTTTTGTATATTTGAGGAGTTAGTAAAAACTTATCTTTATTAATTCTTTTTTCTTCAAAAACATAAACTTCATCAAGTTCTTCTAGTGATTCTTGTGTGATAAAACAATTCATATTTGAAGGTAAATATTCACCTAAATCATTTAAATACCAAAAACCTAAAGAGTGAATATCTTTTATAAAAGCATCACTTGAAACTGTTTGAATTTCATTTGTGATATTTTCATAAGTTTCTTCATCTAAGGCTAAAAAAGCAGGTGTTATATCTATAGTTTCAATCTCTTCTTTAAAAGATTTTTGATCTTCAATATCAAACTTTCTAATACTTTCAACTTCATCATCAAAAAGTGAAATCCTATATCCAACATCACTTCCTAGTGGACAAATATCAATAATATCTCCTCTAATAGAAGCTTCTGCCTCACTTGTAACAATATCTACAAAATAGTATCCCCAGTTGTAAAGTTTTGATTTGAATTCTTCTATATTGATGGTATCTGCAAAGCTTATCGTATAAGAATCAAAGCACTTTGCTTTTGGAAGAGGAAAAGAGATTGTCCGAATTGGAGAAATAAGTATTTTATTCTGTTTTTTATATGAATAAAACTCGTTTAATGCTTTTGTAATTTCTTGTAGTTCACTTGAAAATGACAATAAATCATCTCCAAAATTTGCCCTAAAATCTGATAGGACAAAAGGAGTAAAGCCTAAAAAAGAGACAATATCCCTAGCAATTTGAGCTTGTTTATCATCATTTACTATTAAAAGTTCGCACGCTTTTAATTTTTTTTCATCTTTTAGATTCTTTAGAAATTCATATATATTGTTCACTATTTACTTTCTTCTTTTGATAACTCAAAATGATTTGTATCATGATCATAATAATGTGCAGGGTATGGTGTCTCATTTAGAAGAAAAATTAAATTTGCATTAGTAAACCCTACTTTTTCTAGGCCTTCTTTAAAAATTTGTAAAATAAAAGTTTTTGTAGTAACTAAAGTTGTAGTTGAAGTTGAAGTATAAACATTCTTTTCGCCCTCAACTATTTTAAAACTTTTTCTTTTTAAAAACTTGTTAAGTTTTTCTTCATCTTCTAAACCACTAACATCTAACAATACTAATACTTCTATATTTTCCATATTTATAATTCCTATATTTATCTCATAATATCTATTATTTTAAAAAAGATATTGTAGTAAAATAAGGTTTAATTTGGGATTTAAAACTAAGAGTATATATATCTAATTACTTATCCTATTTGTTAATTCTGATAATGAGTTTACTTTAATCGTTGGCTGAATTTCCCAAGGGTCAAAAATAGCTTCACTACTTCTTTGAATCCAAGCTGATCTCATTCCAGCAGAAATTGAACCTGTTACATCAAAAGGATTACTAGAAATTAACCAAGACTCTCCACTTTTTGCATTTGCACTTCTTAAAAAATGTGCATATGCTCCAGGTGATGGCTTAAAAGTTTTTATATCATCAACACTTACAACTCCATCAAATAAATCTATTATTCCTGCATTATTTAAAAGTTTTTCTACAGCTTCTTTTTTTCCATTTGAAAAAGCGAATAATCTAAAACCCTTTTCTTTAAATTTTTCTAATGCAACTTTAACTTCTTTAAATGAAGGAAGAACCGCATAAATAGCCATAAGTTCAGTTCTTTGCTCTTTACTTAAATCTTCTTTGTAAAATAAGCAAGTATAATCAAGTGCTTGTTGCGTACAAACAGCAAAGCTTACATAGTTTTGCATATGTCCACGTCGAAAAGAGTATTCTAATTGCTTATCTCGCCATGTCGAAGAAAAAGCTTTTGCTTTTTCTCCTATAAAATTCTCTAATAGAGTTAAAACTCCATTTGTATCAATCAATGTACCATAAACATCAAATGCTAATGTAATCTTTGCCATAACTTCTTACCTTTTTTAAGAGTTTTTTTTAATTGCTTCTAAAATATCTTGCGGTTCACATCTTTTAGTATAATCTTCATCTATAAATGAGAATATAATCTCTTTATTTTTATTTATTACATATGTTGCAGGCATTGGGATTTCATAAGAATCATCTTTATTGCTTGCTGGGATATCAATACCAAAGCTTAAATATATAGGTCTTAATTCTTCTGCAAGAGAAAACACAAGTCCATATTCTTTTGCAATTTTATTTTCATTATCACTTAATACTTCAAATTCAAGTTCATTTTTTTCTTTTGTTGTCATACTTGCATCTGGACTTTGTGGAGAAATTGCAATTAATTTTGCCCCTAATTGTTTTAATTCTTCATTAATTCCTTGTAATGCTTTTAATTCAAAATTACAATATGCACACCATACCCCTCTATAAAAACTAACAACTGCAAAATCATTTTCTTCTAAAGTTTTAGATAATGAAACTTCATTTCCTATTGCATTTGATAAATTAAAATCTTTTGCTTGAAAGCCTACTGTTAGTGCATGTTTACTAATACTTGAATCTTCTAGTTTTTTTGTAGCTTCTAGCATTTTATCTTGAACTTCTTGAGGAGCTTTAATTTTAAAAGCTTCTTTGTATTTTTTTATCTCATCTATTAATCTTGACATTTTATTTCCCTTATTATGTTTTCAAAATTTTATTTTATAACTATCAAAAAATTAAACTTTTTTTTGATTTGTTAATTATAGAATATTAATTCTATAATGTCAACTCTTTTTAATTTTTAAGAATAAAGATTTGAGAATTTTGCTTTTATAAGTTTTATAATAAGGTATCTAACTGCGTTTTACTAAAATTTGAAGATAACAATTTAGCAGCTGCTCTTGGCTTTGGTGGAGCTATTATAGGAGTGTTAATTCCTTTATATAGTGTACCTTATTCACGCTACATCATATTTTGATTTTACTATTTGGGGAGCTATTGCTATACTAATTCAATTAGTATTTACGTTTATAGTAACAAGATTAGGTGGAAAATATTCGTTTAGAACTAAAATTTCACAAGGAATTATTTCTGTTGGAATACTGATGGCATTTTTATCAATTTCAATTGGATTATTAAATGCGGGATCAATGAGTTATTAAAACTCATTGATTTCTAACTTATATTATTATCTTAAAAATGTACTAGCAAATCCGATTAACCCACCAAATACAGCACCCCAAACTACTAACCAACCTAAATGTTCTTTTATAATACTTTGAACCATTTTCTTAACTAATAAAGGTGTTAATTCATCTAATCTTTTATTTACAATTTGACTTAATTTATTATATATATCAGAAGATAAGTCATCTGATTTTAGTGCTTCATCTAGTACTTCTTGAAAAGCTTGTGTTTTAGTAATATCTATTATTGAAGTTTGAAGTTTATTTGTAAAAGGTTCTTTTAAAGGTTCTAAAGCAGCTTCTCCTCCAAACATTCCTAGCATTCCACCAAATGATGATTCCATTACTGATTCTTTTAAAGAATTGTATGCTGGTGTAAAATCTGTTTTATTTAAAATTTTTTCAAAATCTACTGTACTTTTCGCACTTTTCATCTCTTCTTCAAAAAATCTTGTTAAATTTTCTTTTGTAAAAAACTGATTCATTAATAAATTATGAATTGAAGCCTTAAATTTAGAAAAGTTTTTTTCAATAACTCCACTTCCATAAAGATATGGTACTTTCTCAAAAAGCATATGAATTGCTAGAGTATTTGTAATTGCACCACTTAAAGCAAAAAGACCAATTATAAAAATAGTGTCATGTCCATATGAATAACCATATGCCATTATTAAAACTGTAAGTATATTCGTTATATCTGATTTATTCATTTATTAAATCCTTGTTAATTAAAAAGAGATTTTAACATAAACTAACTTTTATAATTTTACAAATTTAGACTGTTTCCTTTTTGTAATCAAAGATAAGTAAAATTAGATAAAGGGGTCTAAATGATTGATATACAAAAAGAGATAGAAAAGAAGTTTCCAAATATACATAAAAAACAAAACTTTTTTAAGAAATCTTTATTTAAAATTGCGAAGAGAATAGTCCATGAGGATTCAATAAATAAATTTCTAAATACAAATTCTCACTTAAGAGGGTTTGAATTTGTTGATTCAGTGTTAGATTATTTTGATTTTGATTATACTGTATCCAGTACTGATTTAGAGAATATTCCAAGTTCAGGAAAAGTTGTAATTATTGCTAATCATCCTTTAGGTGGATTAGATGCACTTTGTCTTCTACGATTAATTTCGCAAGTAAGATCTGATGTAAAAATTGTAGCAAATGATTTTCTACTAGGACTTGATTCTTTAAATAATCTTTTAATACCTATAGATAATTATAAAATAAGACAATCAAAAAAAGATATAAAAAAAATATATGAAGCATTAAATAATGAGGAAGCTGTTATTATCTTTCCTGCTGGAGAAGTTAGTCGTGCAAGTAGTAAAGGAATAAAAGATCCTTCTTGGAATAAAGGTTTTTTAAATTTTGCTAAAAATTCAAACTCTCCTATTTTACCAATATTCTTAGATGCAAAAAATTCTAAAACATTTTATACTATATCTATAATTAATAAAACTTTTTCAACCCTACTTTTATCAAATGAGATGTTTAATAAAAAATCTAAAAGAATTAATATTAAAATTGGAGAAATAATTCCAAATGAAAATATCACTCCAAAAGGTTTAGATAAAAAATATCTAATAAATTTATATAAAAAGCATTTATATTCATTGAAAAAAAGAAAAAAGAGTTATTTCCAAACACAAAGTGCAATTGCACATCCCCAAAAAAGACAAGAACTAAGTAAAGAGCTTAAATCATCTGAACTAATTGGTGAAACTAATGATGGCAAGAAAATATATCTCTATGATTATAGAGATGATTCAATTGTTTTAAAAGAATTAGGAAGACTAAGAGAATTATCTTTTAGAAAAGTAGGTGAAGGCTTAAATAAAAAAAGAGATACAGATAAATATGATATATATTATCAACATATTATTCTTTGGGATGAAAATGAGCTAGAAATAGTTGGCTCATATAGAATAGGAAATTCAGATTTTATTTTTAAGAATATAGGAGTTAAAGGTTTTTATTCCAATACGTTATTTAAATATCATGAAAATATAACTCCATATTTGAAAAATTCAATAGAGTTAGGACGAAGCTTTGTACAACCTAAGTATTGGGGTACAAGAGCACTTGATTATCTTTGGTATGGAATTGGCGCTTATTTAAATAAAAATTCAAATATAAAATATATGTTTGGTCCTGTTAGTATTAGTGCATCATTTCCTCCTATTGCAAAAGATTTAATGATATTTTATTATTCACATTATTTCAAAGAGCAAAGACAATTAATTTTAGCAAAACTTCCATATCAATATTCAAATAGTTTTAATGAGATAAAAGAACAGTTTTTATTAAACGATAGAAAAAAAGATTTTAAATATTTAAAATCTACACTTTCAAGTATAGGCGTAGCAGTACCAACTTTATATAAACAATATAGTGATATAGCAGAAGATGGTGGAGTTAAATTCTTAGGCTTTAATGTAGATAAAGAATTTTCTGATTGTATTGATGGTTTTATACTAGTTGATGTTGAAAAAATAAAAGATGCTCCGAGAAAAAGATATATACAAAGAGACTAAGCTCCTTGTATTATTTATCGTCTAAACTACAATACATAACTTCATCAACAACTGCTTTTGATAATTGTTTTGTTTCAACAATTATATGTTTTAAATGAAGTCCTCTTAAAACATCTTTTTCACTTTCTGTTGTAACTGTAACAATTGTTTTTATATTGTGTGTTAAAGCATCAATTGCTTCACAAATAATATGTAAGGAATCTGGGTTATTAACAGCAACAATTACAGCAGAAGAACTTGTAATATTTACTGAATTTAAAATATGCCTTTGCGCTGCATTTCCAAATACTATTGGTTCATTTTTATCTAAACCTTGCTGATAAAATTTTATATTATGTTCAATAATTATATATTTCCTACTTAATACTTTTAGCTCTTCAACAATAGCTTGTCCATAACGACCATAACCTAAAACTACAACATGATCTGATGTATCTTTTTCTACATTATATGCATTACATACCATTAAAGTATCTTCACTAATTAATAATCTTGAAGCTTTTGTCAAATTCTTTAAAATAATTGGTGTTAAAATCATTGATATAACAATAGTAACAATTAAAATCTGAGAATATGTTTGATCAACTAAACCTTGACTTCTTCCAAGTTCTATAATTGCAAGTGAAAATTCACCTATTTGAATTAAAGAAAATGCTGTTTTAAAAGCAACTCTCTTTGTATCTTCAAGTTTAACTAATGTATAAATTATGATATATTTTAAACCCATTAAAACTGGTAATAAAACTAAAATTACTAAAATATATTCTGAGATTACTGCAAAATTAATTTGCATACCAACTGTTATAAAGAATACACCTAATAATATATTTCTAAAAGGAATAAGATCAGCTTCTACTTGATGTTTAAACTTAGTTTCTGCAATCATCATACCTGCAATAAACGCACCTAGTGAATATGAAAATCCAAAGTAATATGCTAAATATGAAGACCCAATTGCTAAAAGTAAAACAGAAGCTACAAACAGTTCATCTGATTTTGTTTTAGATACATGATTTAAAAATGGTTCTAGTAAATATTTTCCTGAAAGATAAAGTAATGACAATAAAATCATAGCTGCGATTATAGTTTTTAAAATCATTAATCCAACACTACTATTATCATTCATTGTAAAGAAAGATATCATAAGTAAAATAGGAATAACAGCAATATCTTGCATAATTAAAATACCTAAAACTCTTTTACCATATGGCTTTTTTATCTCTTTTGTTTCATTAAAAGTTTTTAAAACAATTGCAGTGGAAGATAAAGAAAGTGCTGTTCCTATTACCATGGAAGATTTAATATCTATTCCTAAAACAAAATGAGAGATTACAAAGACAAATAATGTTGTTATTATAATCTGTAAAGAGCCGGTAAAGAAAACCTCTTTTTTCATCTTTTTTAAATGTTCTATTGAAAACTCTAATCCAATAGTAAACATTAAAAAAACTACACCAAACTCTGCTATTTCTTTTAAATCATGATTATTAACTGCTGAATGTAAGTTAAAAACATAAGCTATTATTGTTCCAGTAAAGATATATCCAATAATTGTTGGTAATTGGAATCTTTTTAATATTAAATTTATTACAAGGGCAATAAATATTGTAGCTACTATTGTTCCTAACATTTTAAAACTCCTCCTTACTTATAATGCATTTGCTTATATCCTTCAGCTCTTTTTTTAAAAGCTGAATTAAGCATTACATTGTTTACATCTAAAAAATCTATTGCTAAACACTCTTGATTTCCTCTTCCAATTCGTCCTAAATACTGAATTAATCTTCCATAATAAGAAATTGGTGTTGCAAATAAAATAGTATTTAAATGAGGAAAATCAATTCCCTCTCCAAAATATGAAGTTGTCGCTAAAATTAAAGATTTTTCTTTTACTAAATTCATATTTTTAACTTGTTCTTTTTTATTTTGACTTCCATGAATACTTATATAGTCAATTTTTTCTAAACTAAGTAAATGTTCAAGTATATTTATATGCTCTATTCTATCAGTTAAAAGTAAAATTTTTCTATTAATATTGCTTTTTATTTCATCAATTATTAAATTATTTCTTTTCTCATCAATACAAAGCTCATTTATAATACTTGCATAATTATCAGCTTCACTAATAAAATCAGTTCTTACAATTTTTAATTTATTATAATGAGTTTTTTTCTTTTTATATTCATAAGCTATATCACCTAATTGTTGATATAAAATTGGCTGTAAACCATCTTTTCTATTTGGTGTTGCACTTAAACCTAAAATATATTTACCTCTAAAGTTTTTTACAATTTGTTCAAAAGTAACAGCTGGAATATGATGACACTCATCAATAATCACGAAAGAATAATTATGAATATATTCAGGTGAATTTTTCAAACTTTGCATTGTTGCAACATCAATATTTCCATTTAATTTATTTTTACTTTTTCCTAAATATCCTATATCTTTTTTATCATATTCAAAATAATCTACAAATCTTTCAATCCATTGATTTAATAACATATTTTTATTTACAATTATAAGTGTTTTACATGCTCTTTTTTCAAACATTTTTGCACCTATTAATGTTTTTCCAAAACCAGGAGGTGCAACACAAATACAAAAGTCATTTTTCATTATTTGATTTATTGTATCATTTTGTTCTGGTCTTAATTTAAGTTTTACTTTTTTAGTTTCATAAGAAGTAAAATATCTTTTATCATCTGTAAAAAACATTACACCATTTGAATTAAAGAAATCTCTAACTGTATTTAACAAACCTCGTGGAAGCATTAAATGAGTTTCATCTTCTTCAAAACTTTGAATTACTCTTGGTACATTATATAATGGCTTTCGTAAACCTAACAAGACTTTTATTTGTGGATTTTCAAAAGAAGCGAAGGATTTTAATTTATTTATTAAAGACTTTGATAATATTGAAATAGGAATATATATAAAATCATATAATACTATATCTATTTTTTCAATTGGAAATTCAATATTACCAAAATCTTTTTCACTATTTACACTTTTGCTAATTTGAGTATTATTATAAACTACTTGTTTTGAAACTTTTTGAACACTATTTAAAACCATCCATTGGTCTTCATATATTTTACCTGTATTTGTATCAATAAAAACTGTTTTATTTTTATTCCTACTTTTTAAATAAAGAGGTAATTCCAGACTTGATCCTAAATTAGCATTATTTGCAAACTCATTATTAGGATACAATTTTGCTGTTATATTAGCTTTTTTTAAAAGATATTTTCCAAAGTTATAAACAATTTTTGTTTCAATACTATTTTCTAAAAAAATCCATACAATTAATGAATTATAAGAGTTCAACTCATAATAAGCCCTAACATTTAGACTATTTAGTGTAATTTGAAGTTTAAATTTATCTTCATCAAGGATTTCTAAAGCTAAAAATTTAGACATATTATTTGAGTCAATACAAAAAGTTGCAAGATGTACTAAACCTCTTAAATGGTTCTCTATTTCTTTATTTGTTAAAGGAATATAATCTTCACCTTGAAAAGTTCTAGTAACTGGATAAAAACCTTGTTTATTTCCATCTTTACTTATCCATTTTTTTGCATATATATCTTTTCTTGCTATAAATAAAGATTTGAAAATATCAATTTTTTCATTTTTAGTAAATGTAATTTTTAAAGGTTTAGAAGCTTTTTCTTTTTCATTTTTTATTTGCTCTTCTAAACTCTTTATTTCTTCTTCAATATTCTCTTTTTGTAAGTAAAGGCTTTTAAGTTTATTTTCAAGATTTATCATGAACTATTGCAGAAGGGCTTACTATAATATTATTAATTTTTTGTTCTACTTCGTTGTATCTACTTTTTAGATTAGAATCTTTTCTTATTCCTCTTCCTTCAAACTTTCCATTTGGTTCAATAATTAATTCATTATATTGCATATCACCAATTACTTTTCCATTTTCTAAAATTTGAACAATATTACAATCAATTTTGCCATCAAATAACCCATTAACAATTAAATTATTAGCTTTAATATCACCTATAACTTCACCTGTTAATCCAATAGCAATAACATCAGCTTCTAAAATAACACCTTCAAATTTTCCATCAATATTAACTGTACCTTTTGTATTAATTCCACCAATTATACATGTGCCTTGAGCTATTACTGTAGCGCCATTTGGTGTTGATCCTTTATTAGACTTATTAAAGACTCCCATTCAACTTTCCTTTCATTCTTAAAAATAGTATCATATGTATCCAAATTCCATTTTATAAAGTTTTTTGGATTTAAAAGTGTACTTGCATATCTTATTTCATAATGTAAATGTGGTCCAGAACTTCTTCCTGAAGTTCCTACTAAACCAATTATTTGACCTTTTTTTACTATATCTCCTATCTTTACAAGTGTTTTATTCATATGAGCAAAGGTAGTTTTAAATCCATAATTATGACTTAATCTTATAACTCTACCATAATCTCCTATATTTTTTGGTTGAACATGCTCAACTATTCCATCAGCAGTTGCACGAATTGGAGTTTTTTTAGGAGCCGCTAAATCTATTCCTCTATGAAATTGTTTTCTTTTTGTAATTGGATTAATTCTGTATCCAAAGTTTGAAGATACTCTATAGTTAATAAGTGGTTTTCCATTTGGAATTACCATTAATGTATATTTTTTTTTATCAATATTAATTGCAGCTAGTGTTTTTTTAGTAATTTCACTTTTTGTAGCATTTTTTCCAACACCAATAATAGTATGAATTTCATCTAATTTTTGATTCAATTCATCAATATCTTTTACTTTACTTTTTATTTGTATCGAATAAAGTTTATTTTGTGCAAGAAGTTTTTCTTCTTTTTCATTTAGTATTTTTAGTTCAGTTTCTTTATTTTTTTTAACACTTAAAATTTCATCATTTAAATATGATATTAACCAAAAACTTCCACCAATTACTAATAAAACTATTAGGATAACTGAGAGTAAAACTTTTTTTATAAACTGATGAACATTGTAAGATTTGGTACCTTTTATGTCAGAAACTGTAATTATTAATCTATTTTTCATTCATTCCAATCAAATATAAAAATTTTTCAACAACTAAAAATGAACCAAACACTAAATACTCTTCGTTGTCATTAATTTTTATTGTATCTTCTTTTATTATATTTAATTTATCTATAATTTTTAATAAATTATTTTTACAAACCATTCTTTTATCATCAATATCTATAATAATTATTTTATTTATTATAGGTTTTAATATTTTTAGAACATCTTTATAATCTTTATCTTTGTAAGAGTTATATATTAATGTAATTTTTTTCTTTGAGAATTCTTCTTTTAAAACTTTTGCCGCTAAAGGATTATGACCTACATCTATAGTTATATTTTTTGCTATCTTTTGACACCTTCCAAATAGTTCGACATCATCAAATAAACTTAAATTTATATCTATTTTTAATTCTTCTAAACAAGATATCACTAGATGTAAGTTTCTTTTTAAATAACTTGCAAACTTCTTATTTAATTTATATTTATTAAAATTTTTAACTTCTTCAATAGTTATTTTAGTATTTCTCTCATCCAAAAGCTGTTCTTTTACTTTTAAAGCTGTATCATAAATACTTTTATGTATTTGATAGCCTATAATCATTTTATTATCAACTGAACGCATTTTTGTTTGAGCTATTTCTTCAACACTATTTCCTAGGAAGCTTTGGTGATCTAAATCAATTGTTGTAATTAAAGATAAATCATTTCTTACTACATTTGTTGCATCAAATTCTCCACCAAGTCCTGCTTCTAATACTAAATAATCACAATCTTTAGATAAATAAAAAGATAATAGTGTTGTATATTCAAAATATGTTAATTTTTCTAATAAGTTTAAAGGATATAACTCTTGTAAGAATTTATGTGCAATCTGTAAATCTTCATCTCTTACATCTTGTCCATTTATCCAAATACGTTCATTAAACTTAATAATATGAGGTGAACTATAATGTAAAACTTTATAATTACTTTTACTTAAATAATGAGCTAAAAATCTACCTGTACTACCTTTTCCATTAGTTCCAACAATATGAATAACAAAAGGTAAAGTGATTCTTTGTGATAATAAATTCCAAGATGATTCTACAGTTGTAAAATCAATCTTGTCATAATAAAGAGTTTTAAATTCTAAGAACTTAGCTAAATTAGCTTTTTTTAAATCAATTTTCATTGACTATTTTTTAAAAGATTGAATTGCTATTTTTGATAGTACTTCATCTAAAGCATCATCCGAAGCACTTTTAATAGCTTCATAACGCTTAGTATCTGTAATTGTTGTACTACTTCCTAAAGAGAAATCATTTTCACCACTTACAGTAAAGTTTCTTGAAGTTTTTTCAATTTTTTTATTGTACTTAACATTAATATTAACTGTTGCTCTATATAAGTTATTATATCCATCAGCATCATATTGAAGTGCTGTCATACTTACAGAGTTTATTTTAATATTCATAATAGTATCTGCTAAGGCTTCATCATATACAAGTTTTGAGTCAAGCTTATGTACAAGTAATTGATTCATAGCATCTTTGATTAAAACACTATTTTGAGGATCTTTTAAATCAACAAATAGTTTTACAAAAACTTTTCCAGAAAGTTCTTTTTTTGCATAATGTGTTGTTGGTTTATATCCACATCCAGTAAGTGTAAAAAAACAAAAACTTAAAGTAAAAAGTACCAATAGTACTTTTTTTATATTATTCGTACTTTTCATTCTTTAATTATCCTTTTATTACTAAGTTTACTAATTTATTTGGAACAACAATTTCTTTAATAATCTCTTTATCTTCAATCCATTTAACCGAATTCTCTTTTGCAATTGCTAAGATATCTTCTTTTGAAGCATTTGGTTCAACTTCAATTTCACATCTTTTCTTACCATTTATAGTAACAGCTAAGATTATTGAATCCATTTGGAAAACTTCTTCTTTTACTTCAATTGTATTATCAAAATTCTCTTTTTTAAACAATGCATTTGATATTTCCCAAGAAGCATGAGGAATTATTGGTTCTAAAATATTTGATAATATATAGTACCCTTCAGTCCAGACTGCTTCATTTTTTTGTGCTGATAAGGCATTTAAAGCTTCCATTGAAGCTGCAATTAATGTATTGAAAGTATATGTTTTATTAAATACTTCAGTTGATTTTTGTAAAGCTTCATATACTTTTTTTCTAGCATATTTTTCATCTTTAGTTAAAGTTTTATGGTCAATATCTTTAAATGTATCAACTCCTACTTTAGTAACATTTGCTGCTCTTTCAAAAAACTTTTTAATAAATCTAAAAGCTCCATCTACTGCTGAATCATTCCACTCTAACTCTTTTGTAGGTGGTGCTGCAAACATCATAAATAGTCTTGCTGTATCTGCTCCATATTTTTCTATGATTAAATCAGGATCAACTACATTTCCTTTTGATTTTGACATTTTAGCACCATCTTTTAAAACCATACCTTGAGTAAGAAGTTTTTTAAATAGTTCTTTAGAGTTTGTATATCCTAAAGTGTTTA
>Ga0193963_1000664_pt1 | contig 17789 bp, 16 predicted proteins | sample FB_6_MG_FD_140359 | JGI IMG/M metagenome (GOLD analysis project Ga0193963, IMG submission 140359) | Microbial mat bacterial communities from the Broadkill River, Lewes, Delaware, United States - FB_6_MG | ecosystem: Environmental > Aquatic > Freshwater > River > Microbial mats | place: USA...
CATATTTTTCTGACTGGCCGTCGCGGTCAGCAATTTATCTTCAGTAGAAAATTCAGCATCCAGCACTCGGGTAAAAGACATCAATGATTCATCATATTTGTTTTGCTTAAACTGCGACCAGCCAAGGAGATACTGCGCATTAAGATAGAATTTATTTTGATGATCACCGCCAGCAATCAAGCGCTGATAAGAAGATTCAGCTAAATTGTAAACCCCATTCGCATAATAGACTTCACCTAAGCGAAACAATGATTCCAAAAAATAATCCGACTCGGGGTATGCAGTGACCAACTGTTCTAGAACTCGAATAGTTTCGAAAGGTTCTCCCGCTAAAGAATAAGCTTTTGCTAACTGGTAAAGGGCAATATCGTTATCACTACGATCGGGGTATTTTAATAATAAACGCTCATAATCATTAATTGATTCACGCCCTAATGCCACATCTTGAACTTGTCCTGAGGGTTCAAGTCCTTCACCACTTTCCCATAAAAGTTCGTCTTTTTGTAAACGCAAATTAGCAATGCGGTGATGAGTTTTTACTCTCAGCTCTGCATTATTGGAGACTTCTAAATACGCTTTATATTTTTCCATAACCTGGTCATGAGTAATGTCATGATCACTATTCGGCGCAGTATTAACACCGACAACTTTTACATTACTTAATGTCTGATTCGAATAATCGACCGTTTGTTCCGATGCTTCAAACAACGCACAAGCGAGCAATAATTGAGTTAGGAAAAAAATCGCTAATATTCTTACCATTAAGGGCGCACCTCTATTTCAGACACATCGCCACGGGCAATTTTTCGCTGCAACGCTTCATCGTATAAACGTGCGATGGATAATCGAGAGCGCGCTAAATAATCTGTAATACGCTGCTCTTGCAGCGATAAAAATTGTTGAGCTTTGGCTATCAGTCTATTTTTAGACTCTATTTTTTCTTTCTCGATGGACTCTTTTACTGATGATGTTTTTTGCAGTGCATCATTCAACCTTACCGTTAGCCCCTGCCACGATGAACCCGACCACTTGTCGGCCAAACGTGTTTCTAATAATTGATTCTCGGCTTGTGCAATATAGCGCTTGCTATTAATGACATCGCGCTGTAATTGCCATTGCACAGACGGTTTCATTTCATTTACCTGCCAGAGCAGCACACCATTAATACGCGCCCAGCGTTGCTGATAAAGATCAACATTTCGAGTCGCTGAATTCAGTGTCATTAATTGTTCTAAATTAAGTGATGCCTGTGTTAATTTTTTCAAACTCCCCTGTTGCTTTCGCGTCGCCAAAACAGACACATCATTATCAGAATCATTCAGCATTGTTAGCAGCTCAGCATACGCTTTCTCTGATTCAAGAATAATACGCTGCGCTCGTTTAAATTGAGGGTTTAAATCACGATTCAATGCTTCAGATTTTCGTTGCACAAGCATTGCTTGCCACAATAACAAATCTTGTTCTTTATCTTCTACGTACTGCGCTAACATGACGAGATCACGATATTCGTACAAACCATTAACGATCAAATCTTCTGAGAGTAATTGGTGTAATAAGCCCGATTCATCACTAAAAGGAAGCGTTGAATTTAATTGAGAATGCCAACCCCAACGCGGATCAGTTTGCACTGATATCCATGAATCTAACCAAGCAGCGGTTTCAAGTTTGGTTTTGGTTGTACTGACGAATTGTTTCATCGCGACTAAGCGCTTTTCGATCGATTCGTAGCTTTTAATGGCTTGCGTATAGGATTTCATTAATTCAAATACCTGCGGAATACCTAACATGGATTCCATAACATCAGGATCAAAAAGATTAAAGCGGGTTTGCAGCTCACGCCAAGGCTGAAGTGCACGTTGATAATTTCCCTGTTCAAAATTAACCCAACCATATTGTAATAAAGCCGCAGGGGTATATGGGCCTTCGAGGCTGATTAACTTAAGGTGTTTCAGTGCCGATTGATTTTTACCAATTTCTACAAAATGAATCGCCGAAATCAAATGAATACGATCACGCAAATCTTTTGCTTCTGGCGTTTCTGGCAGATAAAAAGTCGCATCTTCGATTAATAATTTTAGACTGCGGCCACTCGTATTGCCGCCCATCATAGCGATAATGTAATTGTGTCGAGCGTAACCTGTCCAGATCGCACTGCGCGGCATGCCCTCTATGATTTTTTGAGCTTTTATATGCTCACCTAATTCCATATAAGAAGAAGCCATCATAAATTGCAGCTCTGTTTGAAACTCAGCCTTCAAACTTAACGCATTGATCTGCTCAGCACTGTGCAGAACATTGTAGAACTCCCCCAATTCAAACCAGCGTCTGGCTAGGTAAAACCAAGATTGAGGCGATGACGGTACTGGCTGTATCTGCTCAAAAATACGCTGTGCTTCTGCATGCAAACCAAGCGCCAGCAGCATATCCGCTTGCATAATATCAAACTCTTGGCCTAACGACTGATGCTCACGCAAAGGCTCTAAAAGCGCTAGTGCAGAGGGATAATCTTCCGTTAAATAGTAAAAATAGTACTCCCCTTTTTTAAGGCGTAGTATTTCCTGCTCAGAAGAAAGCGCATTTGCTTGGGGCAGCCCAAGTAACAAACAACAAACAACCATCAGAAATTTCATTGCGTTACCATTGACTAATAATCAGTTCGGCACGTTGCATTTCTTTTTTATCTCGAATGTTTAATTCGATATACAATGGCTGATCATTTTTTTCGATTTCTTTTTCCATAACAAGCTCTCTGGACTTGCCATTATTATCAATGCCTTTAACAACCGCTTTAATGGTATGCGCGCCAGGACCAAGATTAAGATCTTTTAATGGTTGAATAGCACCTTGACGCAAGGCGCTGACTTGTCGTTCGGTATAGAGATAATGAATTGGCGACTTGTTATCAATAACAACATTAATCGAATAAGGTTCAAAAAATTCATTGCCCGTTAGCGAAAAGAAAAGAGAGGCTTGCGTCGTCGCAGGACTCAATAAATCTTCCTCAAGCTGATATAAATCTCGATTCAATTGCAGTACTGACTGCTTTACCGAAAACGCTTTCTGGCTCACTGGGCTTATTTCTTCAGATTTCTCTGCATATACGCTCATCGATGTAACGATCAGCAGCATTGAATATAACAAACGCATTATTTAATTCCTTCTTGTAACCATTGCTTTTTCTGCAGCCAATCATTCAACACACCGGCTATTTCGCTTCTTCGCTCATCTAAATCTTGTAAAAATATATGATCTAAAGTGCCATTGGGTGAAATCAACATAACCGCTGGGTTAGGCCTAAATAGCCACGATTCTTTATTAGTTGACTCGTATCTCAAAATTGGTAATCGCGACCAAGGGGCTTGGTAACCTTCTTCTGGTTGCCAGATAACCCATGTCACTAGTCCATCTACCGCTCGGCTTTCTGCTAGATACTGCCATTGAATTAACCGCTCAGCACAGCCATCACAGTCATCTAACCAAATAAGCATAACAGGCTTGCCAACATGCTCAGACAAGCGTTTGGGCGCACCATTCTCACTGGCCATTACAAAGTCGGGAATACTATCTCCAAGCTCTAATGCCTGGGCATTAGAGGAAGCACTAAACATGATTAAAAATAGCGCCCAAATTCTAAAAACCATTGCTAACCCTCAGCAGAACCGATCTGCTATAAATGCTTATTATCAACATTAAACTAACGCCATTTGATTGCCGAGCAACGATCATGATGATTGAGCTATATTTTCTCTCGCATTATATCGCGCGCACAATGACCATACTATGGCAGATTGTCTACTCTATCGGGTAAGTTTCAATTGTTTTGGGTATACGTGATTTGTATTCTGCATTTTATAAGTCTTTTTATTAGATAAATTTTTATTATTGTTATCATCCCTAATACTTAGTACCAGTGTACACGTAGACCAAAGGATTGTCAGTCCTTTGGCTTACTTAAAGTTACAATACACAGGCCGCCTAGCGACTCATCTCTTTCATTGCTTTTTCAAGGCCTTCCAGTGTTAATGAATACATCTGATCGTCAACAATCTGCTTGATAATGCCTAAAGATCCGCCATTCCCCCAATGACTCTCAGGCGCTGGGTTAATCCAAACGACTTTATCAAACTTGTCTTTGATACGCTGCAACCAAACCGCACCGGCTTCATCGTTCCAGTGTTCAACACTGCCACCCGTATGAGTTACCTCATAAGGGGCCATCATCGCATCACCGATGAATATGACTTTGTAATCGCTGGTATATTTATTTAACAAATCCCAAGTCAGTGTTTGTTCATTAGTCCGGCGAATATTATTTTTCCATACCGACTCATACAAACAATTATGAAAATAGAAGGTTTCCATGTGTTTAAATTCAGAGCGAGCAGCAGAAAACAACTCTTCACAGACTTTGACGTGAGGATCCATCGAGCCACCAATATCAAAGAACAATAAAACCTTGACGGCATTATGACGCTCAGGCACAAGCTTCAGATCCAAAAACCCCGCATTACGCGCAGTGGAGGCGATGGTATCGTCTAAATCCAGTTTATCGGCCGCTCCAGTGCGGGCAAATTTTCGTAAGCGGCGCAAGGCTACTTTAATATTACGAATGCCTAACTGAATAGAATCATCTAAGTCTTTGTAATTACGCTTTTCCCACACTTTTACTGCTTTTTTATGCCGTGATTGGCCTTGTTCAATGCGAAAACCTTCAGGATTGAAACCATTGGCACCAAAAGGCGACGTACCACCCGTGCCAATATTTTTATTACCACCCTGATGACGTTTTTTCTGGTTTTCTAAGCGCTCTTTGAAAGCTTCAATGATTTCATCTAAATCGCCAAGACCTTTAATTGCATCCATTTCTTCCTGACTCATGATGCGTTCCATTTCTTTACGCATCCAATCGTCGGGAATAGACGGATCATCCATCGCTAGATCTAAGCTTTCGATACCTTCAAAATAATGACCAAAAGCTTTGTCAAAGCGATCGTAATGACGCTCGTCTTTAACCAAGCACATTTTTGCCAAAACATAAAAGTCATCCAGATCTGCAAACGCTAAGTTTTTCTCAACCATCGCGATTAAATCTAGGTATTCACTTACGGAACAAGGCACCTTGGCCTTTCGAACCGTCATAAAAAAATCGATGAACATATCGAATCCCTCTAGTTAGTGGCCGAAGAGTATTAACCTCGGCGACGGCTCATAAAGGCCAGCTTTTCTAATAGCTGTACATCTTGTTCATTTTTAACCAAAGCGCCAGCCATCGGCGGAATTGCTTTTGTCCTATCAGTATCGCGCAATAAATCCACACCAATTTCGTCAGCCATTAATAGTTTCAGCCAATCAATCAATTCAGACGTAGAAGGCTTTTTCTTCAGACCTGGAACTTTACGGATATCGAAAAACACTTCCATTGCTTCTTTTACTAAAGAGGCTTGGATATTAGGATAATGAACATCCACAATTTTCATCATGGTTTCTTTGGATGGGAAATCGATGTAGTGGAAAAAGCAGCGACGCAAGAAAGCGTCAGGCAATTCTTTTTCATTATTACTGGTGATTAAAATGATTGGGCGATGTTTAGCAATGATACGCTCTTGGGTTTCGTAGCAATAAAACTCCATCTTATCGAGTTCTAATAGCAGGTCGTTTGGAAACTCAATATCGGCTTTATCAATTTCATCAATCAATAAAACAACCGGTTTATCCGCAGTGAAAGCTTCCCATAACTTACCTTTAACAATGTAGTTCTTAATATCATGAACTTTATCATTGCCCAATTGCGAATCGCGTAAACGTGAAACCGCATCGTACTCATATAGCCCCTGATGAGCCTTAGTCGTACTTTTGATATGCCACTGAATCAACTCAGTGCCTAAAGATTCTGCTAACTGTTCTGCTAGCATGGTTTTACCGGTCCCAGGCTCGCCTTTTAATAATAGCGGGCGCTGAAGAGTAATCGCAGCATTCACCGCCATTTGCAACTCAGGCGTTGCAACGTATTCGTTGGTACCTTGAAATTTCATAATAACCTCTAGCAGAATTTAATATTGTCGCAGTATAAGGGCATAAAGCCCCTTGCAACAAGATGCGCCACTCTGCTAGAGCATATTATTAGACATTAATCCTTTTTATCGCTATCAAACTCCCCCCAAGAGTCGTCGTCAGTATCAACATCATCATCAGGGTCGATAGAGAAATCCTCATCAAAACCAATACTCTCATCCACTGCCGGTTTTGCGGCTTCGGATGCTGAATCTAAACTGCCCGCATCACCTGGCCCAGAAAGCTCATCACTTTGAGAGCCGTCAGCCACGGGAATTATCTCTTCTTCATCACCCTCATCCAAAGAATCAAAATCACCTGCCAAATCGTCCTCTAAAGCATCAAGATCAGCAATAGCGTCTTCATCCATACTGGTTTGAGCATCAGCGGTGGCATTGGATTTACGCAACATAAACCACCACACACCCGCACCAATAATCGCGACATTGAATAAAACCAAGATCAGGTAAACCCACCAAGCCAAACCGTCATCACCCTCTTCCACGTCGGGCGCTTCTTGTTCAACAACCTCTGTCTTTTTAGCCGTATCAATGATTGCCTCATCCACCTTAGAGACTTCTTCCATCGTAATCTTAGGTGCTATGTCGTCGACTTCTGGGGTTTTAACTTCATCTTCTTTAGCCTCAACCTCTACTATTTGCTTCTCTTCAGCTTCAGCATTGTCAGTGACGGCATCTTCCTCTACGGTATCATCCGCCCCTTGAGCATCCTCAACCACAATATCGGCTACTGGCTCGACCGCTGAAACGACAACCTCTGGCTCGGCGGTGATAATAGGCAGATCAAAAAGTATTTCATCCGGCTTTACTTTGAAATTTTTACCACTTTGCGTAATGCCGCGAATGTTCAAATCAACACTGTATTGACCCGCCCCTTTTGTGGGTGCTATTTCACTAATCCAAGCCTGAGCATTGGCATCATAAGTTACAGATTGGATGATCGTATTATCATCAGGACTTTTAATTTTCGCGATGACTCGAGATCGCTCAATATCCAAATTGTCAGATAATGCTTTTACTTCAATGCGATAAACACCCTTCTCTTCATCAGGTTCATGATTAATTTCAATTGGCTGAATCATGGTCATGGAGAAGCTGCGCTTACGTTGAAATGTGCGCCCCTCTATAACGACATCTACTTGATAACTGCCAAGCTCTTTCAGTCGATATAACCCTTCTCGATAAATACCGTCGGTAGGTGCATTTTCTGGATCAGAAAGTATTTTACTGCCATCACGACCACTCGCAGTGACGACTTTCATTGTCACATCAGTGAGGCGCAATATTTCAGCCTTTTTAATCACTTCTCCTTCATTCATCAATTTAATGGCGACGTCTAACTTATCTCCCGGAAAAATGGTTGCGGGTATCCCCTCTACACTGACCGCAAGGTCTGACAAGATGGTGACTCTATTTGATGGATCTAAGTCGGCCTCAGCAATCCACGTTCCAGACTCTGGTTGCTTTATTGTCATTAAGTCGAAACGTACATCTTTATGCCAGCGTACATTTTCAGGATGATCGAGTGCGGTGTAGCGATGACCACTAGGCGTCAATAACGCCGATTCGCCCGTGCCTTTCGTCGATTTAAAAATGAGCGCAGTAAATTCATTCACACTGTCATCGATGACAAAGGTATTATCTTCCATTGGCACTTGTTCTGCTGGAACTGCGCGATCAAAAGCACGCAAGAAAGCTTTCATCAACTGCTCAGCATTGGTCGCCTGAGAATAAAGCCCCTCTGTTTCAAGCGCTATTTGTTGCAATAAATTTTTATCGGCCAAATCCGACAATGCCAGCGTATGAATATTCGCGCCAGCCGTCCGATATTTCCCCAAGACCTCAGACATTAATTTTTTCCGCGCCAAGGTATTCTTTTGTTCTCCTTGAGGGTCATTATTGCTTGCCATATCAACCTTGCCGTCGGTCAATAAGATGATGCTTTGCTGAAAGCCACTATCAGAGTTCAAGCCCCAAGCCGCATCATTTAAGGCTCCCGCAAGATTGGTTTGCAACCCTACCGAGGTAATATTTAACGCTGACTTTTTCGCTCTCTTGCGCCATTGATCATCAACAACCGCAACAGGAACAAGATTATTAACATATTTCCCAAACGTCCAAATACCCGCCTGAGCACCTTCTGGCATAAGTTCTAATAATAAATTAAGCGCAGGGATACGCAGATTGTTCGGATCGGTTTGCTTCATGCTACCCGATATATCAATAATGATACGAACATCGAAAGGGAGATTTTTATTATCTTCTTTTAGTTCAGCCGCAAAAGCAGGACTTGGCTTTAATAAAAAAGACAATAAGAAGGATAATAAAAGGAAGGCAATAAGCCTTCCCCCCGAATATTTAAGATCTCTGAGCATTTCAGAACTCCAACAGGGGGAAATAACTTACAAAGTCGACTCTAAAACACGACGACCATTTTCAGTGATGTGCCAACGCACACCGTCTTTGCCACTGACTTTACCCGCCAGACTGCGTACCGTTAAAACATTCAATGTTTTAAGAACGGTGCTTTCATCTTGGTTTACTTCGCGGCATAAGCCCGCCAAAGAACGGAAAATAAAGCGGCCACTTGATAAAATTTTCAGTACGCTGGTAGACGTAACATCCAATTCATCTTGCACATTCAACAGACTTGGATCTTGAACATTTACATCTTGCTCAGTCTCCGTATCAATCAACGGCATCAAGTTAGTCTGAATCATACGTAGGTCATGCTGAACTTCTTCAGCGCGTTGCTTAGCAACCTGAGCTTCGTTAAAAATTCGATCCGATAGGTTATCAATCACAAAGCGAGATAATAACGCTGAGATCAAACAAAAACCGGTAAAGATCAATAATCTCGAAGGATCGCCTTGGCTTTCCAGTACGAGCTCACTATTCACTAAGTCCAATACAACGGGCACCAAGAAAGAGGCACCTACTCCGACCACCAAGAATCTTGGTAAGCTTGACGCATCCGGATCCTTTTCGCCGTACAAATAGTAATTGACTAGCCCACCAAAAATGCCTGCAAGCAGCATTACGGTTGCCATGATAAAAATATGATTTGCCATCTTTTGACCTCTCATCCATTAGAGTGTGAATTCATTTCACTCCCTAAATAAAGCTCCAATTACATTAGAAAGACGCAGCGACATCGAGCGTTCCTGCTTTAAAATTAGCAAAGAATCTCAAATTAGCCATCGAGAATGAGAAAAAAATCACAAATTTGAATGAGTTAGCGTTATTTTAGTGAAATAACGCGTCACCAGAGGTCAATCTTGAGAGCGATATTTTGCCCGAAAGAAGTTAAATAATGACAGGAGAGACATTAAGATTAAGCCTAAAATTAGACCGATAAGCATGTAAATAACAGCATCTAAGAAAGACGCATTTTTTTCTAATAAGCCACGAAACAATATGACTAAGAACGCGGGAGCATAATTGCTCACCTCACCATTAAAAATGCCCGCTTCCGACTGAATAGGGTCTAGAGGGGCTGGGGTGAATAATAAAACAGCGCCGATAATACGAATAAAGGCTTTCATATCTTTCTGTACAATCCAGAAAAACATTTTATTCCAGGCCCAAAAACAGCCCAATGCCGATAAGCCGTATAAGGCCCACTGAACAGGGCCATTAAACATTAAGCTTTCCATATTATGTGGCTCTGCCACTCCTCCTCAGGCACCTTATCGTCAGGCACACCCTTGCCTTGCAAAGAAATTTCAGCCTTGTGAACGGAGTCAGGATCGCCACTAATCAATGGATGCCAATCGTACAAAGGTTTGCCTTCGGCAACCAAACGATAAGCACAAGTATCGGGCAACCAATGAAAGCTTTCCGCTTGCTCTGGGGTTAACCAAATGCACTCAGGGACTTTTTCATTACGGGTTTGATACACGGTGCAAGAGCAATCATTTTTATCAAGGTAACGACAATGAATATCGGTGTAATACACCTCATCGGTATCCTCGTCTTCTAATTTATGCAAACAACAACGAGCACAGCCATCACAGAGTGACTCCCACTCCTGTTTAGACATCTGCTTCAACGTCTTAGTTTTCCAGAAAGGTTGGGCGCTCACTCGTCTTTATCTCGCTTACAAAATACATCTAAGCCTAAACCAAGCTCTTCTTTTGGCGGTGGAAGCTGCAGGTAGAAACCTTTTTCTTCAATCGATGCCAAAACCTTTGCCGCCTCAGCTCGAGCCAACTTACGCTCTTCTGTGATGATTAGCTTAGTTACTAATTCAGGGCGTCCAAAAGTCTCCAACAGCACTTCTGGCACCTTTGATAAATCATCTTTCAAAGAGACGTAAAGATAAGTCTCTTCCTTGCGACGACTTTTATAAATATTACACAGCAGTTTTGTCATAAGTCTCTATACCACGCCCAGATCTATTTGATTCAAATAATCCAACAAATCGTCGGCAATTTCTGTTTTTCGCCAGCCTAATAAAGGCTCTGGCAAAGAATAAGGGCCGCGAGGATACCCAGATCGAATCAAGGCTTCCAGTGTTTTCTTTTTCACTAGCATGTCAGCGGGGATGTCTAACGTATCAGCGTATGCTGAAACGCGTTTTTTAAGCGCCTTCAATTCCTCGCCCGCTTGCGGAGAGAGTGGTTTTTGCAAAGCATCCGGCCAAACGGAATCATCAACGTCTAACGTTTCAGCAATAACCGCTAAGGCTTCTTCACCGACTCGCTGTCGCACATTAGCTTTCATGCCGGCGCGCGCAAGATCACCAAGATGCTTTGGCTGAAAGCGCGCCATATTCCACAAAACGTTATCAGCAACCACCTGCGAGCGTGGCACATTCCACATACGCGCGGTTTTTTCACGCCAAATGGTTACTTGCTGCAAAACATATTGCTCTTGCGGGCGTAACTTCCAGGCCAGCTTAACCTTACGATACTGCTGACTATAATCATCACTAATCTGGCCAGCGTCTAATAAACGATGACAATCTTCTTGCCACCAAGTTAAACGCTCCATTGTTATTAACAAATCAACCAATCGCGCGTAACATTGGTGCAAATAAAACACATCAGCCACGGCATACTTCACCTGCTGAGGACGAAGCGGTCTTTGCAGCCAATCAGAGCGAGTCTCACCCTTATCAATATCGATATCCAATACGGCTTTCACTAAGCGCTGAAAGCCCATAATGCCACCCAAGCTTGCCAATGCTGCACCAATTTGAGTATCTGCAACAGGGCTCGGGGTTGTGCCCGTTAGGCGATGACACACTTCCAAATCTTCAGAACAAGCATGAAAAACTTTGACGACCTGCTGGTTTTCAAGCAGCTCTGCAAAGCTTGACCAATCAGTAATCAATAGCGGATCGATCAAATAACAATCTGAGTTATCAGCCACCTGAACCAAACCGGCCTTAGGAAAAAAAGTGGACGTGCGAACGAATTCTGTATCAAGGGATATAAAAGCTTGCTGTTGCCATAACTCACAGTACTGGGCTAAACCATCGTCAGTCGTGATCCAGATGGGCTGGGGAATCGAATCCAAAATATTATTGCTCATTTAATAAAATGCTTATTACGTCTAATAAAAACTTAGCTCATTACCCGGCGACCGGTTAATGCATGATTTAAAGTACCACCATCAACCAGATCTAACTCACCCCCCATAGGGATACCATGAGCAATCCGACTAACAACAATACTGGCAGGTAACATATCCATAATAAACTGAGCAGTCGCCTCACCTTCGACGGTAGGGTTGGTTGCGACAATCACTTCTTTAATTGACTGAGATTCCACTTTACGCTTCAAGTCAGCCAATCCAAGTTCATTCGGGCCAATACCATCAATAGGTGAAAGATGGCCATACAGTACGAAATATTGGCCACTAAAATCAACACCCTGCTCTAGCGCTAGCACATCAGATGGCGATTCAACAACACAAAGCGACTCGGTCGAACGCTGGCCATCACTGCAAATTGGGCAAAGTTCTTCTTCGGCGTAATTCCGACATGAAGCACAATGACACAATTTACTCATTGCCTGCAGCAAGCTATTGCTCAAACGCTCAGCACCCAAACGGTCTTTTTCCAAAAGATACAACGCCATACGCTGAGCCGTTTTTGGACCAACACCTGGCAGTATTTGAAAAGAGTCAATTAACTGCTGCAATGAAGCAGGCAACTTTATAGCCATGTAATCATCTTATTTAATGTGAACGTTACGGCTTAATGCTGTGGAAGCATTAAACACTGCTTAAAAAGGAAGCTTCATACCCGGCGGTAAACCCATGCCAGCCGTCATTGAAGACATTTGGCTTTGGTTTTTCTCTTCTATTTTACGCACGGCGTCGTTCACAGCAGCGGCTAATAGATCTTCCAATAATTCTTTATCTTCGCCCATGACGCTATCATCTAGCTCAACACGCTTAACATCATGACGGCCTGTCATGGTTATTTTAACAAGACCTGCGCCCGACTCACCGGTTACTTCAGAATTAGCCAGCTCTTCTTGCGCTTTTTGCATTTTCTCTTGCATTTGCTGGGCTTGCTTCATCAAATTGCCCATTCCACCTTTCATCATAATACTTACCTCTATAACTATTTTTTAAACTGTGTATTTAGCCAATCTACCTAACAGGGCGAATTGAACCTTCAATAATATGCGCTTCAAATTCTGAAACTAAACTTTGTACTATTTCATCTTCCATAATGGCATGCCCTGCTTGCGCAAAACGCTCGGCCATTATACGAGTACGTCGCTGATGCGGCGTTTCTCCACGAGGCAACTGTACATGCATCAATAGCTGCACAGGCAAACCCGTGACATCACATAAAACTTGCTCAATACGCTTGCGCTGAGCATCATTAAATAATGCCCCTTGGCCTGGATCAACATCCATCACCAACTGATTTTCATGGCGGCTAATAAGTGCGCTATTTAGGGCGATCGCCATGGGCATACCCGCAAGCGGTAAATGCTTAACCCACTGCCACCAATTTAAACCTGAGAGCTGCGCCCAATCAAAGTCAAACGACTTCTCTGGAATAATATCTTGCTCCATTTGCGCAACGGCATCCAACACTGGGGCTGGAGAACTAACAGGCAAAGGATTATTTAGTAAATCAGCGGCTCCTGCGCTACTCATACCACCATTAGCGCTACTAGCAGTAATAGGGGCGAGTGGCTCAGATTCAACCGCAACGACCGTATTAGATTCAATGACTGATTCAACAATCGGCGCTTCAAATTCTGTTATGGCTGGCTCAGGCGCTACTTCCAAGTCAGCTAGTGGCTTTTTTTCTTCGTCAACCTCAGCTCTCTGATCAGCACCCTCACCCATGCTAGCATCACTCGCAAGCTGTGGTGGTATCTCGCTAATCATAGGCGTCTCAGATATAGCCGCCTCAGGTTCCGCAGAACCCGGAGCCTGCAGCGAACCGACCAAATCAAGATTTAACGGTGCACTATTAACCGGCTTAAAGGCCAGCATACGCAATAAAATCATCTCAAAGCCTTGGCGCGGATCAGCCGCCAAAGGCAAATCTTTACGCCCAACCAAAGCCGTTTGGTAAAAAAGCTGAATATCTTCTGGTCGCATCGCCTGCGCCAACTGAAGAATGGCAACCTTATCACCCTCACTATTATCAATGGCACTAGGCGCTACTTGCCCAACCGCTACTTTATGCCATAGCTGCATTAAGGCCTGTACGACTTCGTCATAATCAGGGCCATGCTCTGCCATGGCAGCAACTTGATTTAATAATTCAACCACTTGCCCCGTCGCTAAAATCTCTGCCAACTTAAAGACTCGACCCCGATCAATCGTGCCTAGCATGGCATTCACTTGATGCTCAAAAACTTCGCCGCGACCATAAGCAATGGCTTGATCGGTCAAGCTGAGTGCATCACGCATACTGCCTTGAGCAGCGCGGCCCAGTTGCCAAAGCGCAGGTTCTTCATACAAGATGTCTTCAGCTTTTAAAACCGTCTCTAGGTACGATACGATTTTTTCAGGCGTCATATTTTTAAGGCTAAACTGCAAGCAACGAGACAATACCGTAATCGGCAGTTTTTGCGGATCCGTCGTCGCTAATAAGAATTTTACGTGTTCAGGGGGTTCTTCCAACGTTTTAAGCAGAGCGTTAAAACTGTGGGTCGATAACATATGCACTTCATCGATCAAGTACACTTTATAGCGGCCTCGAGTCGGCGCATATTGAACGTTATCTAATAATTCGCGGGTATCTTCAACCTTGGTACGTGACGCCGCATCGACTTCAATCAGATCGACAAAGCGACCCTCGGCAATTTCACGACAAGAAGAACATTCACCACAAGGGGTAGCACTCACACCTTTCTCGCAGTTTAAGCATTTAGCAAGAATACGTGCAATCGTCGTTTTTCCGACCCCGCGCGTCCCTGTAAAGAGATAGGCATGGTGTAAACGCTGATCGTTCAAAGCATTAATTAGGGCACGCAGTACATGTTCTTGACCGACCATTTCTGCGAAGAAACGTGGACGCCATTTACGCGCAAGTACCTGATAACTCATGAAAAATCCGTCAATAATTTGATCTTAATGGGTATCATAGCGGGAAACGAGACGAAAGTCAGAAACAATTAGAACAGAGAATTTGAAAGGGAATATCTAGAAATATTGGAGATGACCCCTACCAGCCACACCTCGGCACACGAATCCACTACTACCGTTGCTCCCTTCCAGGCCTGGCGGAGTTCGTAGTTTCTCGTTGCGAAGGGACCGATAAGGGCCACCATAACACGCTGCAGTTTAAACTGTGCTTAACTGCTGAACGCCATTATCCTTATCAAAAGAATAAAAGCAAGCCAAATTAACGACTTAGAGCATTTTTATGCATTTTTCTCAATCTGCTCGATTAAACCCATCAAGCCACTCTCAATAACTTCCGCGCGCGAAAGGCCCATCCCTTTAGCGAGATTATCAAGAATTTCAACAACATCGCTATTCAACTTAACTTCAATACGACGCATCCCCTGATGCTTATCACGGTGACGCTGCAACCGCTTGCTCAGCTTAAGTTGAGTATTTCGATCGTAAGGGCTGGTTTTTGGACGCCCTCGTTCAGGACGTGAAAACATATCGATCGTCGTACGATCTTCAGATTGAATAGACATAATAATAACAAACACTTGAGAGCCGGCCATTATCCGAAAAAGTGCAAAAAAAGCAATACAAACTACATTCCCCTTGCCAAAAAACCTACTTAGCCCTAACGTAGAGTGAAAATCGATTAGACAATTGAAATATAAGGGATTCTTCATGCCTCAGTTTGGCAATAAACCCAACCCACTTCTCGCTAGCCAAGTTTCAACCCGCATAGATCCACAGCAGCTTGCCTTTAAAAGCTCGGCAGAACTGCAAGCGTTTTATGGTGTTTTAGGGCAAGAACGCGCTGAAAATGCCATCCGCTTTGGCGTGGGAATGGAACGCATTGGCTACAATATATACGCGATGGGTGAAAGCGGTACAGGTCGCTCATCCTATATTCGCGAGTATTTAAAAGAACAAGCTGCTACCAAGCCTGCACCCAGTGATTGGTGCTACGTGAATCATTTTTCAAATCCAAGAGAACCCAAGGTTTTAGAGCTTCCCCCGACGAAAGCACTGGCTTTTAAATCCATATTAGATGAACTCATCAACAATTTATTGGCCACCTTCCCTGCGGTCTTTGAACATCCAAGCTACCAGCAGCAGAAATCCACCATCGACCACGCCTTTAATCGTAAATATGATAAAGCGTTAGAACTGGTAGAAAAAGAGGCCTTAAAAGCCAATACTGCGGTTTTCAGAGACTCAGCAGCCATCAGTTTCGCCCCCATGAAAGAGGGCAAAGCACTGGATGAAACCGAATTCGCACAATTAGCAGAAACTGAGCGCGAAACGTTTCATAACAACATTGCAACACTAGAGCAATTTCTTAACGAATCACTTTCCGAACTGCCGCAATGGAAACGTGAATCAACCAACGAGCTGCGCGCCCTCAATAAAGAAACCATCGATCAAGCCTTATCCCCGCTATTGGAGACGATAGAAAAAGGTTACCAAGATTTTCCTACGGTATTGGAATTTTTAGCAACCATGCGCGAGCATTTGCCTAAGATCATCTTAGAAGAACTGATTGATGAACGGACCAACGAAAACCGCGATGAATTTGTTAAGCGCGCCATCCTAGCAGAAATTTTACAGCCCAATATTGCCGTTTGCCACGAAGATAGCGAAGGCGTTCCGGTTATTTACGAGCCCCACCCTAGCTACGGCAACCTTTTTGGGCGCATTGAGTTTTCTAGCGATCAAGGCGCGCTCACCACCAACTATCGCAAAATCAGCCCCGGTGCCTTGCATAAAGCCAATGGCGGCTATTTGATGTTAGATGCCGAAAAGTTACTGGCTGAACCCATGGTTTGGGACGCTCTTAAACGCGCAATCAAATCCCAGCAGCTTAAAATGGAATCCCCTTATTCAGAATTAGGCTTGGTTTCTACAACCACACTACTGCCCGAAGTCATCCCTCTAGACATCAAGTTGGTATTGATTGGCTCACGCAATATTTATTACCTGCTGCAAGAATACGATGCCGATTTCAAAGAGCTCTTTCGCACCCTCGTTGATTTTGATAGCGAAATCCCACGCACCAAGGGCCACATTCACGCCTTTGCTCGCCTATTAAAAAGCCGCATCAATGAACAACAGTATGCTGATATCAGTGCTGCAGGCATTGCACGATTGATTGAGCACAGCTCACGCCTAGCAGAAGATCAGCAATACTTAACCGCTCGCATTGGCGACATATTCGAATTGCTCGCCGAAGCTGAGTTTATGCGAAAACTGGCCAATACGCCGTTAATAGAAACACTTCATATAGACCAAGCACTTGAGGCAAAAGAAGAACGTACGGGACGCATTTACGACCGCATCCACCAGCAGATGCTCGACAACGTTATTCTGATTGAATCCGAAGGTGAAGCCATCGGCAAGGTCAATGGCCTAACCGTCATGACCGTCGGCGATACTCGTTTCGGCACACCTGCACGCATTAGCGCGACGGTTTATCCTGGTTCAGGTGGCATTGTTGACATTGAACGGGAAGCCAGTCTTGGCCAAGCCATTCACTCAAAAGGCGTAATGATTTTATCAGGATACCTAGGCCACAAGTACGCCCAAGACTTTCCACTGGCCATTTCTGCCAATCTGGCGATGGAACAATCTTACGGCTACATCGATGGTGATAGTGCTTCTCTTGGTGAACTGTGCTGCCTAATCTCTGCTTTAATCCACCAGCCACTTAAGCAAACATTCGCCATTACAGGCTCCATCAACCAGTATGGTGAAGTGCAAGCTATTGGAGGCGTTAATGAGAAAATTGAAGGTTTCTTTCGTTTATGCAAAGCACGGGGACTCAATGGCGAACATGGCGTCATTATTCCTTTTGCCAACATTCGCAATTTGGCCTTAAAACAAGAGGTCGTTGATGCTGTAGAAGACGGTAGCTTCTTTATTTATGGCATTAAGAAGGTCGACGAAGCTTTGCAGCTATTAATGGACCGAGACGTTGGCGAAATCTGCAAAGAGCATTATTTCAGCGAAGGCAGCATTAATTTTGAGGTTATCAACCGCCTTAAACAAATTGCCGATGTTTCTAATAAAAAAGCAAAGGTAAAAAAGGTGAACAAAGAGAATACCAACCAATAGGATCGCTAA
>Ga0193963_1000670_pt1 | contig 17745 bp, 17 predicted proteins | sample FB_6_MG_FD_140359 | JGI IMG/M metagenome (GOLD analysis project Ga0193963, IMG submission 140359) | Microbial mat bacterial communities from the Broadkill River, Lewes, Delaware, United States - FB_6_MG | ecosystem: Environmental > Aquatic > Freshwater > River > Microbial mats | place: USA...
AAAATAGCTTTAATAAATAATTTGATCCATCTAAGAACAATCATAAAAACTACTCTAATCAGTTTTAGTCATTTTAGATACATCTTTTATAGAAATCATGTAATCCATAGACATTTTTAGTGCAGCATCTTCTGGTATTCCTGACTCCATAAGTTCTTTGTACAATGCTCCTACGGACTGTCCTATAGTTTTTGCTCGATCTACAGAATATAAGCTTTCCATCATTCCATTCAATATTTTCGGAATTTTATCTGAAATCATATCTAACATTTCAGCCATTTCTCTAACGTCACCATCTGTTTTTAAATCTACCATCTTATCCTCCTTAAATCATCTGCAATCCTAATTTCATTGACTTATTCGCAATCAAAATAGAATCATTAACAACTTTACGTGCATAGTGCAAAGAATCAAATAATTTCCATGCATTACTTTTTTCATCAATTTCTTTATCTTGAACATCGTAAATACCCGAAAAAGAAAATTCCTTTACATCTTCTGGTACTTCTGATTCCATATCAGAAACCATCTTACTTAATTTCAAAGAAGAAATAAATTCTTTCATACATTTACTGCAACAGGAAATATGATTGAACAAAATCACTTTATCGGAATTATTAAGTTGACCATTAATATATTTTATAATCATATCTTCCATCATATTACATTCTTCATTCATTACATCAATTTTTTCATTCACATCATCATCTCCTCTCTTCTAACAATGGTTTCATTTTTTTCTTTAGATGATAAAATCTACTTTTAATTGTACCCTTTGGTATACCTGTTAACTCTTCAATTTCACCATAACTAAATTGGCAATTAAATATTAAATGCAATAGTTCTTTTTCTCCATCGGATAAAGTTTCTATAGAGCTCTCGATATCTACTTTGTCCAAAACAGTATTGATTTCATCTTTTGAAAATTCTGTATTTTCAATAACTTTCATCTCCACCGTTTGAAAAGATTTATTGTACTTATATCTATATAAATCCATCGTTTTATTCTTTGCTATGCCAATAACCCAAGTTTTAAAAGATGAATTTCTCTTGAAGTTCTTCAAATTTTTCCAGATTGCAAAAATAGTTTCTTGCATTACATCTTTAACATCTTCTTTGTTAGAGATTTTAAGCAACAAATAATTATATATATTTTTCATATACTTATTCATTAACTCTTCAAATGCTTTAGAATCTCCTGAAATTGCCTTTTCCAGAATCATATTTTCATAATCATTTTCTTTTTTCTCTTCTAGATTAATATTATCACCCCTTTAAAACTGCTTTCACTAATATAGTCGTTTAAATAATCAAAGTGGTTCAATAAATATTATAAATTATTCACTTTTATATTTTCTTTGTATGATTTAAGATGTGTATACATTTCTTCCTTGAGTGGATTTCGTTTATATTTGACTATGACCATTATCTCATATATAAATACTCCTACATTGAAAATCAAAGCAATACTACTAAGTGCAGTCCAAGCAGCCGGATTATAACTAGCTACAGTAGAAAATCCTTCAAATGCTTGATAGTCGAAAGCCAATGAGAACATTCCAAATATCGCCAAAGTTTGAGCACGATGTTGTAACCATACTCCCTTCTTCAATAAAAATTCTGCAATCGTACAAGACAAAATCAATGCAACTCCTGCATACATTGCTCTAGTAGATATGCAATTATAACAATAGGCTACATTCCACAAATCATATGCAATAATCCAAAACCATAATTGATCAGCCCAAACCATATCTTTCGACTTAGTTTTAGCAACTTTTATCCCAACCCAGCCAGTTAAGGTTAGAAGTAAAAATATTCCTGCTATGCCGTTCATTACATTCCATATTCCGCCTAGCATATACACACCGGCTTCATCTACTATAGCAGTTTTATATGTAGCATATACTTCAAAATCTCTGAAAACAGCTTCTATAATATTTATTGATAATATAGCAACTGGAAAATATATAGTGAATTTTGATTTACCTATTTTGGTAAATCGTATTGCCATAAATCCCCAAACTCCTATCAAAGCAGAGAAGGTTTTTACTGTTCCGAACCAGGTTCTACTAGATGGTGACTGAACAGTTTTTGTTGCTATTAAAACTATCAAAATTATTGGAACTACGATATAAAATAGCATGGAAATTTTCTGCGAACGTCGAGTAGCTTCGTTTATTAAAATCAAAGCTGCCACTAATACTATGAACCAAAATATTGTGCTTATATTTATACCTGTAAAAAAGAAACCCATATTTACCTCCTACAACATTATCTCCATATCACTGATGGGATATGATTTACAACTATGTATATAACCATATTTTTCATCTGCTTTTCTAAGCAAAGCACCTTTTGATAAATACACCTTTCCGCTTACTAATTTCACTCGGCATAAACTGCATTCTCCGCTTCGGCAACATACATTTACAAATATATTATTTCTTTCAAGACTAGTAAGCAAACTCTCTGAAGCTTTTGCTTCTATCGTTTTTTCTCCTACTTTAACTTTGAAAATTTCTTCTCCTGTTAAATCTTTTGGCCAACCTTCTTCACAAGTTATGTCTTTTTTTGCTCCAAACATTTCACGACGAATTTGTTTCTTAGGAACATTAAGTGCTGTCAATTCTTTTACAACAAAATCATTCATAATCTGAGGTCCACATATATATGATGTTCTGTCCATAAAATCTGGAACTAATCTTTCAATAAGTTCTTTTGTCATGAATCCTGTTTCACCTGTATATTCTGGAGTTGGATTTGAAGAAACAAATATACATTTGAAATTATTATATCGTTTCTCTAAATCTCTAAATTCTTCTAAATATAAAGCAGCATCTTCAGTAGTACAGCCATATAGCATAACCATATCTCTATCAATATTGGTAGATAGAGCTTCTCTTACCATACTTAAAAATGGTGTTATACCAGATCCTCCAGCTAAATATAAAGCTTTTTTAGAGTGAAATACTTTTTGATATACAAAAACACCCGCTGGTCCAACTGCTTCAAATTTATCACCCACTTTCACATCATCTAAGAAATAGTCTGATACGAATCCATCTCTTCCTCTAGCTACTGTGATTTCATAGTAAGCACGGTTACTTGGCTGAGAAGATATGCTGTATGGACGTGATGTTCTAACTCCTTCAATTTCAGTGAAAATATTCATATATTGACCAGCTTCGAATGGTGGCAAGTATCCATCCACACTGTTGAAACGAATAATTTTAGCTTTTTTATGAGTATCAATAATTTCATTCACACAAAGATTTAATGGCTTATGTAATTTGTATACAATATCATTCGCCAAATTTTTGTGTTTAATTTTATCAGCTTCTGTTTTTTTCAATACTTCTATTTCATTTAAAATTTCTGGTCCATTAACTAAAGTTGATAACAATGTATCTTTTATATTTTTAGCCATATTAAATCTCCTTTACAATTCTTTCTGCAACTTTATCTGCAAACATATAGTTAGGTCCAAAACCACAGGCATTCACCCATCCACTTGCAAATTCTAAATTTTCAATTTGAACTTCGCTTGGGAAGAAAAATACGGATTGTCTCAAATCTTGTTCATATCCATATATAGAGCCCCCTGGATGATTAAGATAACGCATATGTGTTAGTGGAGTTGCAATTTCCATTTCTTCTATATGATCCTTAAATCCAGGATACATTTTCTCTAAACGCTCAACGATGCGGCGTCCTGCTTCATATTTTGTGTCATAATATTTATCTGGTGAAAGTTTTTCCCAAGGTTCACTAAATTTAAGTACTCCTGCAGTCATGATACTAGTACCTTTAGGAGATACTTCAGAATCATCAACACTATAACAAGTTGCTATCAAAGGATCATTTTCTGGAAGTAATTTATATGCATCATTGAAATCTTTATTTGCATCTAAACTTTCATAATTCAATGTAAATGAAGTTTCAAATCCAAGTTCCTCAGGTGTACAATCTAACCCAATAAAACATGTCAATGCAGATATTCCTACTGTATATGGTTTCAAATATTCTTTTGCCTTTTCGGGTACATCTTCTTCTTTCATAAGTGCACCATATGTATGTAGAGGTGAGATATTAGAAATAATTTTTTTTGCATAATAAGCATTTCCATGCTCATCTGTTACCCCAATTGCTTTTCCTTTTTCTACTATTATTTTATCTATGGCACAATTTAGTTTTACCTCTGCACCAAATCTTATGGCAGCTTCCATAATTGCCTGATTCATCATCATAGATGTTCCTCTCAAGTAGAAAGGTTTATCTTCTATATAAATATTTGTGCATTTTGCTAATATACTAAATGGAAAACGATTAGGAGGCATACCCATAAAACACCAGTAAGCACTAAGTGAAAGTTTTAATTTAGCATCATCAAAAAACTCATCCAAAACATCTTCTGTACTCTTAAGCCCATATTTTGCTAAACTAGGATACATTTTCGGAAAGCCTTTTTTCATTATGAATTTTTTTAGTTCTGAAGGTTCTCCTGTGCTTTCACCGCTTTTCGCTGCAAAAGCTGCACTTTCATCACAAAATTTATATACTAAATCAAAATATGCTTCTATATTTTTTGTTTCCTTAGGAAAAATTTCACTTAGATGTTCTATACATTTTTTTCTATCAGCTGGTAAGCTCACTCCTGTACCATCATGAAAATTTACGCGAAATAATTCTTTTATTTCAATCCATTTAATTTCCTTTTCTATGCCATAACGTCTAAATTGTTTACGAAGTGGACCTGGTTTTTGCTCAGTACCTAAACTACTCAATTGATGCAGAGCTACTTCAAATTCAAAACGACCTCTTCTAAAACTAGTTCCACATCCCCCCGGAATATTATGTTTTTCAAATAAAACTACTTTCTTTCCTTTTTCAGATAGGCTAGCGCATGCTGCTAATCCACCATTGCCACCGCCTATTACAATTACATCATATTTATTCATAAGCACCTCTAAAATATTTTAGGGAAAGCGATTTTCCCAGCCCCATTAGCCATGATCATCAAAGCAACTATTAATCCAACATTTATAATCATAAATACTGTCTGAACTGATTTTTTGTGTGTCCAATTAATGAACTTTTCAAACCAATCCAAGTGATATTCCTGCTCAAACCACGCTTTGTTTCCAATTTGCATCCAGCCTCCTATAGCTAAACTGTTTGCACGTAATAACAACCAAAATCCTATACCACCTAATGCACCTAACCAACTATTTATAATTGATCCAATAATCGGAGCAAGCAAAAAACCTACATGCATCAATGATACTGATGTACTAAACTCATATGACACAAAAATCCAATTCCACAATGTATATGCTATAACATACATCAAAGTGATTGCAAATGTTGCACCATTAGTTAAATAATACATTCCAACAGGTGCATCTGAAACCCATACACCAGATAAAGCAAAAACACCGATAGCTAATGCAAATCCTGATATAGCGTTTAATATCTGTTTATGCTTTAACAAGTCTGTAAAAGTAGCTTCTAAGATATTAATAACTAACATCCATAAAATAATATTTACATAACGTTGCCCATCGAACATATTAAAAACTACAAAAACAATTAAAACTCGCATGATAACTAATGTCCATAATTTCATGCGTTCAAAAAATACTGGTTTCCCTAATACTAGTACCAAAATGGATGGAATAACGATAAATGGAATGTTTCCTTGTACTGGCCAAAAACCAGCCACCATAGCCATACCCGTTATTGCAGCAGTAAACATTATCCACTTAAACAAAACTTCGATAGATCTGCCCTTTGTTTCTTGTTTCATACTTACCTCCTAATATTTAATTAATTTTTCTAACTTTTAATTGATTTCACCAACATTTCACAGTAATCATCAATTCTAGATTTTAGAATTTCAGAGTCAGTAACATTATGCTTGCTAATAGCCATCTTTTGCATCAATCCTAACAAGCCATCATAAGCATTATAATAAAATTTTGAGAGATTTTCATTTTTTGATATAGACCCATCTTCAACTCCTCTAATAAGAGCCTTACTCAAATATCCATTATTGTCAATATAATTATCAACTGGTTTTTTCATTAAATCCTTCATTTGATGACGATACAAATATACTTCAGCCTCTTGAATATATATCAAATGTAACGGATATTCAAAAAACTCCTTGCCATAAGATTTGAGTACTAATATTGCTAATTCATAACCAGATAGTTTTTGATTTTCAAACTGTATATTCAATGGAGTCAACGATTTTTGAATTAAACTCCAAACATAAAATGATGTCTCTAAAACTAAATCTGCTTTTGTGTTAAAATATCTAAACACCGAACGCTCTGTCAAATTCGCCTCTATCGCTATAGATTTCATGGTTGTCTGTTCAATACCTTTCTCTACGAATAACTTAAGGGCTGTTTTGACAACGGTTTCCTCGTTCTTCACTCGAATCTCATGTAATGACATATATTTGTCCTCCTTTAAATGTCAGTCTTACTTACATTTACATTATATACACTTGTTAAGAAAATGTCAATGACTTTTTTGATGTTTTTTATATTTTATAATATACAAAAATACCCTAGAGAGCAGATTTTTTAAAATCATCTACTCTATAGGGTACATTATATTTTTCATTTAACAAAGGGGTTCTTTTATTTGATTTTTTACTCTCTCTCTGAAATTATCCTCCCAAAAGGTGTTTTATAAAGTTAGACCTCTCTATTCCCCAGCTATTGTTAATCCATCAAATATTATGGCTTGTGGAGTAACTGAATTTCTGCGAATTGCTTTCTCTTTGGAGAACATCATCGTATTTTGAACTTTAAATATATTTTCTGAAATAGAGCCACCAGTAACATAACTTTCTTTGCCATCTTCTACTAACTTAGCCAATCTGAACTCTCCTCCAAAATCACCTGTTGTACCATCCATTAAAAATGCAGAAAAAGCATATACTTCTAAATAATTACCTTTTTTATACTCAGATACAGGTACATCTCCTGCTTCTACTTCAAAAGTTGTACACATTCCTTTGTTTTCAACGCCTAAGTAATGGCTGAATTTAGATGAAGTCACAAGATGCTCTACCACTCCATCTTTATATAAATTATACTCTGAAAGTTTCTTTCCTTCTCCATCTACAGGTCTTGCATCTATAGAAGTAGCTAATGCTGGGTTAATTTTAAATGTAAGTTTTTGCTTAGCATCTGCTTTTTGGAAGTTCTCTCCAATTTTAGCTTTAGATATTTTTTGATATATACTTGAATCTGAAGCTTGCTGTAAATAAAAATGTAGAAATTCTTCTACGGCTTCATTTGAAATTATAACTCTCATATTTTCAAGCTTTTTATTTCTCACTGCTTTAGATCTACCTTCAGTTTCCATCAATTGCTTGTCCACAATTTTTTCTATTTCCACTAAATCAAGATTTGTTAAATAATAACCATTAAAAATTTCAACAGGCTCTTTACCTATATTTGAATCTGTTACTATTTCGAAAGAAAATTCACTCTTTGGATATTCTACATCTACACCTTTAGACGTAACTACTCTGTTCAAATCTTCTATAGCAAATAATTCACAAGAATTAACTTCTGCTTGATAATTATAATCTTTATAGATAACAGTATGTAATTCCTCAAATTTGTCTTTCAAATCTTTATTAGTTTCAAATGACTTTATTTCAACATAATCTCCTTCTTCTTTCTCAGGAAGATCATACCAATCATTTTTCACGAATCCTGCTGCAAACACTGCTTCTTTTATTTTTTCTTCAATTTCATTTTCAGTGTCTGAAACACCAATCATAACATTTGAATCACCTTTGAATTTCTTGCCATTTTCTTCAAAATCAACAAAAACACGAACTCTATATTCTTCAAAATTACAAGCTCTATTCATATCTACTTTATCTTTAATCAAAAATATTTCTGTTGATTTTCTAATATCTTTTATTATAATCCAATCACTAACATTTTCAACTCTCTCTAGAATCTTTCTTATTTTATCTATCATTAGCTTAACTGTCCTTTCGCTTTAATGTATGAACCACCAGTTGAAGTTTTAACCCATTCTTTCCAACCTTTTCCGCAATATCCTGAACCCGATAATTCCAAACCTGGAGATACCATTGTGATAGATTCTAATAAATCCGGCACATATCCAGTCAAATACACCGGGCTAACGACTTTTCCAGTAAGTTTTCCATCCACTATCTCTCTACCTTTTGATGCAACACACTGTATTCCCCAGTTTTTAGGATCTTCCATACCAGATGAAAATCCTTCTAATAGGTATCCTTTATCTATAGATGCTATCATATCTTCTAATGAATCCTCACCTGCATCGAAAAATGTATTAGTCATTCTAGTATATGCTTTTCTTTTATATGATTCTCTCTTACCATTTCCTGTTGCTTCTATGCCTAAAATAAGCGCTGATAATTCATCACACATACCATTTTTCAATATACCATTATCTATTATAACAGTATCTTTTCCTAAATTACCTTCATCATCAAATAAATATGAAGAGCATTCTTCTGCTGCTTTTGCTCCATCATGCATAACAACTTTGTCAGATGCTACTCTTTTGTTTACATACTCTACACCTTTTGCTCTTTTTTTAACAAACATGTCCATCTCAGCACCATGTCCAAAAGCTTCATGAGCTATAAGACCTGTAAAATCAGGATCGCATATTATATCATATTCACCTGATATTACTTTTTCAGATAGCAATAATTCTTCTGCTCTTTTAGCTACTTCTGGAGCTGTTTTTTCAACATCTTCAATCAATTCAACTCCACCCATATTAGATGAAGATATGAAATCATTTTTCGTCTTCTCACCATCACTTGCAACAGCAACTGCAAATCCATTTGAAAACATATATGATTGATATAAATCTCTATTTTTTGATATAAATATCTTATTTACTTGAGTATACGAATAAGATACAGCCATGTGAACTATTTTCTCAAAATCTTTTTTAATACTATCATGAATAAAAGTTAATTTATCTATTATTTCTTCGGGATTGTTATCCTCTGGCAAATTCTCAATTTCTTGAATAAAAACTTTTTCCATTGGACTATCTTCAGGTTTTCTAGGATATTCAACAAGGTTTTTGTCTTTTATCATTTTTGCTCTATCTTCAAGAGCTAGTTTTTTTACAGTTAAGATGATATCTTCGACATTTATTTTATTAAATGAATATTCAGTGTAACCACAATCTTGATACACTCTCACTACAAATCCTCTTTCTTCATCCGACGAAGGGGAAACGTTTGTCGACGCTGTAGAAACAGTATATTTTTGTCCTTTTACATCTGTTCCAAGAATTGAAACATAATCAAATTCTTTTCCTAGCTCAGAAACAATTTGTTTAAGTTTCTCTTTATTATCCAATAAAAAATTGGATGTTTTTAATTTTCTCATACACTCTCCTTAAATTTTATATAATGTTATTTCATAACCTTAAGCGCATATATTAATAATTATACGCATTTGAACTCATATCTAATTATAATACATATATTGCCAAAAATCAAAGAAAATTTGCTGCTTTTTACCCACAATATTTATTTACATATCTTCTTTTACCTTTTTATATTTTTAATGATTTATATACAATTAAAATAAAGACTAATCAATAATTAGTCTTTATTTTATCATTAATCTATTGCCTCAGTAACACTATTTATACCGTATACTGTTGGAACACCATATTTATACTTATTATCATCAATATTGCAACACATTTTTTTATTTATAAGTATTTTATCTTTAAGTTCTTTTTCAGCCCACATGATTATTTTGTCTACCGTTGGAACGTCTATGTGTAGTTCTTGAGCAAACCATTTTGCTATACACAAACCATAATAAATATCATCATAAAAAAAGCGATGATTTCTATTTATCACATACTTATTGTTTTTTTCTACAACAGGTGTTTTAATCGATGATAACGTTTGCGAGTTGACAAAAGAATCAACTATATCATGGCTATTAGAATTATATGAGAAATGTTCTGATTCCATATAACCGTTCATATACATAAAATTTTTTTCGTCATATTGCTTTTTAATATTCTCTCTTATTTTTGTATATTCATCATCCAAATTTTGTAATACTTCTGCTGAATATGAAGTATAATCTTTATAAAAAAAAGGAATTTCTGTCTCTTTATCCCATATTCCACCTTCTTCATTAGCTAGAGCATAGAGCCTAGAAGGATGAATAATTTGATTGTCCACTGAAAGAGTAAGTGAAATAAAATTATCTGATAAAACGAACTCACCCTTATTGAACCAGTCAAAACAGACATGTCTCAAAAAATTTTCATTTAAATAGTTAAATTCACTCTTTGGATATACTGCAACTAAATTGTTCGTTTTACATCCATAAGTAATACCAGATTTACCATATTCTTTCGTTCTACAAATCCATGGTATCAATCCAATAGCAAAATAATTCAATTTTTTCAACTGGAATTTCTTAATTATGCTATCTACCATCCAATTAAAACCCGCCTGTCCATAAATAGTACCTACAAAGACTTTTTTATCTTTATTTATATATGGTGCTACTCTATCTAATGTTTCTCTATACTTATTAACTGGCATGCATAGCACTATAATATCTGAGTTTGGAATCACCTCTTCAGGATTACTACTTGCAAACTCCAATTTTCCATCTGTTTCACGCTTTATCTCACCATTAGCTAATACGTATTCTAAATGTATTTTATCAGACCAATCTTGAGGTCTTCTAGTTAATATACTAACATTATGTCCTTTTTTAGAAAGCAATGGAATTAAAACATGTGCACTATTACCACCGCCAATGACAGTTATATTCATAGTATTCACTCCTCTTCTTTTTGTTTACTGATCACAATTAATCAGATAACACTTATTATTTATTCATGTTTATTTTCACAAAAAAAGATATAGCAAATTGCCAATCTCTTTTTTTATGAGTATTTAATTTTTCTACTAAACGGCATCTATTATCCAAGCAAAATAGCAATATCAATTTTTGCAAAGCTTGAATATAAACATCATCTTATTTCATTTTACCACTAATTGGTTAAAACATCAATGTATATATTCACGTAAATAAAAAAGACACGACTTTTTTATCGTGTCTTTAAATTTTATCTAAATTGTTTTACATACCTTGTACGTGTTTTTACATAATCCTATAAATGTTCTAATATATAATCTGCTCCTCTTTCACCCATAAGCGGAAGATGTTTTGCAACTATACTCGTGTCCATAATAGGATGACTAATTTTAACAAAAGTATTTGATTTATCCATCAAATGTTTACTTATATCATCTGCTAAAACATATGATTCTTTCATACTTGCCAATACATCCAATCTATCTTTTTCTTTTTCATAATATTCTAATTTATCTAATTTAGGCAATTTCAATTTTGTGACTCTTTTCAAACTATGCTTACAAACTAAATGATTTTTAGTAATTCCTAATTCCTCCATAAAATCTGACAAACCACATAATTTGTCATAATTTGCAAAAATATAACTAGAATCAACAAAATCACTCATCATACCTGCATACATTTTTCTCATAGCGAGTGGCATATTTTTACCCATCAATCTTTTCATAACTATAGGATTTATTTTTCTATCTAGTTTTTCACTTATAGCTTTTAACCATTTCATAGTTGCAGAATATCCATATGGTAAAACATATACATAAGGTATGCCATATTTTTCTTCTAGATATTTCGCCCCTTCTAATGCTTCAAACGACAATACTATATTTATATCTGCACTCGCAATTTTCTCTACATCTGTTATGCTTGTTTCTGTACACATAGAACAATTAATATGCATACCAAACGATTCACCCATCATTCTTTTTATTTCTTCTACATCTGAATCAATTCTATATTCTCCCATAGATGCTCCTAGAATATTGAATGATTTTTCATTTTTCTCAACTTCAACTAAAGGTAAAGGTAAATCTTTGAATAATTTATTATATACAGATTCTATCCCTATACTATAATCTCCTTTTAGTCCACCTTCAGTAAACACTATTATTTTAGCATCAACTTCATCTCTTATTGTGTTACAGATACCTAAAACGTCTGTTCCTATCATGGATGAAATGCTAGAAGCTATGACAAAAATCACTTTAGGTTTCAGATTTTCATCTATTTCTTTAACTGCTGATACTAATCTACTAGAATCTCCCATAACAACATCTTCTTCATCTAAATGAGTCGTGAAAAGTTGATTTTCTTGATCAATACCTAAATTAGAAAATAATCCCATGCTAAAATGTGTTGTACCAGCTGGTCCATATTCTAAAACTACACTTTCTTTTATAGTTAATAAACTCCAAATTACTCCCATTCTATCTGAGGGTACTGGTAAATATCTACATAATGCCATTTTTTATATTCTCCTTATACTGTTTTGATTGTGCTGCTGCTTTTACAAATGCTTGTATAAGAAATTCTGTAACTTCAAATCCAAGCATTGAACTAGCCCTATCTGTATGCACTATAGCTATTCCTTTTTTCATCAATCTTGCTGGAAACTCATGCCCTAAATACAAATCTGGTTTCAAGACATCATAAACATATTGAAGAGGTGCTATATTCGCTGATTTAGTCACATAAGGATTATATTTTTCACCAATAGTATTTGCATATTCTTGGTCTTCGCTAGTATATGTTGATATTTGCATCAACATAGCTTGCATATCTAATTTTGACATGTAACTAACTAGCTCAAATGGTATAAATGGTGTGTTTCCGTATATAAACTTTACATTTTCCAATTTTGATTTTCTTTCTTGAACGAAGGCACAAGTATTGGCGTATTTTTCTTCTATACTTTTAGGAAGTGCTTTATCTAATTTCTCGAATAATAATTTATATGCTATATAAATTTTCTCTGGATCAGCAAATCTTTGAAATTCTACGTAAGGAATATCAAATTTTCTTTTCATAGTTTTAGCCAATTTTAGAGCAGTAGAATTTACTACTATATTAACTTTTGCTTTTGCAGCATTTTTTATTTCTTCTACATCACACCCGCAAGGCAACATCATACCTATTTTTACATCTTCTGCATTCAATATTTTATATACTTCTGTACTTCTAAAATCTCCTGATCTCTGTCCTAATATATTGACAGAACCATCGCATTCTTCTTTTTTCATCAATTCTGAACAGACACTTATCGTTCTCTCTATACCCGGTATATGATTTACACATTTAAAATGTTCTGTATGAACTGGCAATACAGGAATACTTGTTTCATCCCACAAACTATATGCTATAGAATCTATATCGTCTCCTATAATTTCTATAACACAAGTAGATACTAAAAATACACAAGAAGGTTTCTTCTCTGCTATCAACTCGTGAAATGCTGCAGTAATTTTTTCTGAACTACCAAAAGTGATATCCTTGCTATCTACTATAACTGATGCACATCTACCAGTCAGTCCTCCAAAATCTTTTGATCCTATAGTCATTTTTTTTGTATAATAAGCACATTCGTCAGTTCCAACTAACAACACCATGCTATCTTTTATTCCTCTAGCTACTAAAACAGCTCCCATAAGTGGGCAATGTGTTCCAGGGAACAAAGCACTAGTCAGTTGCTTTACGTCTTTTATATTTTCAATTTCACTTAGCTTTTTTAAATCTGCTAATATTTTATTTCCATCCATAATTTCATCCTATCCTCTTTATTGGTTTTACATATATTTTAATTCTATCTAACAACATTAATTCAATCATCATATAAAGTACTCAATTAATAATAATAAAACTATGTTTAGTTTTCTATCATTAAAGTTCTAGTTTTTTTGAAATTCACATTAAATGTGCGCTAGTCTACTATTTCTATAGTTACACTATCTCTTTGTAAACAATAACAGGTTTCTCCCTATTTTCTAATTTTATGATATCACAGTCTATATCGTAAACTTCTTTCATCATTTTTGATGTTATCACTTCTTCAGGTTTTCCCTCATCATAAAGTTTGCCATCCTTTATTACTATAATTCTATCGCTAATTTCCAAAGCTTGACATATGTCATGTAAAACCATAACTATACCTATTCCAGATTCTCTATTTAATTTCTTGACTAATTTCATAGTATCTATCTGATACGATATATCCAAATATGTTGTAGGCTCATCTAAAAATAAAATTTCTGGTTCTTGTGCTAAAACTGTTGCTATCCAAACTCTTTGTCCTTCTCCACCAGAACATCCATTTATTGATTTGTCTTTTAAATCATACACCCCTGTTGTTTTCATTGCCCATTCAATAACTTTTTCATCTTCGTCACCTGAACTTTTATACCATTTCTGATAAGGCATACGTCCGTATCCAACTAAATCTTTCACCTTGAAATCAGGTGGTGCATCATGTTTTTGAGGAAGAACAGCTATTTTTCTAGCAAATTTCGTGCTATCTATTTTTTTTATGTCATCACCATCTAAACTTATATATCCTTTTTTGTATGGCAATAATCTAGTTAATGCTTTTAATACAGTGGATTTTCCTGAACCGTTTGGTCCAATTATACTAGTTATTTCTCCACTTTTAACACTTACATCTATATTTTCAACAGCTATATAATCTCCATAGCCAATTTTAACAGCTTCTCCATTTAAAACCATATTCGCCTCCTAAAAACATTTTTTCCCACTTCTTCTCAATAAATATAAGAAAAACGGGCCACCTGTGACTGCCATTACTATACCTACAGGTATTTCCATTCCAGGTATTATCGTTCTTCCTAAAGTATCTGCTGCTAACAATACTATAGAACCTATAAGACAACTTGTTGGCAACAAAACTTTGTGGTCTGACCCAACAATCATTCTAGCTATATGTGGCACAACCAAACCTACAAATCCTATCATACCAGCAACTGTTACAGTAGCTGCAGCTAAAAATGCTGATACAGCTGAAAGAATTATTCTATGTCTACTAACTTTAAATCCTAAGCTTTTCGCCATCTCATCGCCTAATTGCAACACATTTGCACTTTTAGTACATGCAAATGCTATAGTTAATCCAATGATAGCATATATAAGAGCTAGTTTCACATGTCCCCAATTTCTACCAGATAAACTACCATTTAAAAATGCCAATATAGAAGATAAATTATCAGAATGCAGCATTTGAAGCAATCCATTATAGGCTCCTAGCACAGAATTTATAGCTACTCCTGATAAAATTATTCTAACTGGATCTATACCTTGTTTCCATGCCATGAAATATATTAAAGCACATGTCAGTAGCGCTCCTCCAAAAGCAAAAATAGGAAGTGAATTCATCATATTTGGGAAAATCAATAAAATAGTCGTAGCCGCCGTACCTGCTCCTGCTGATACACCTATAGTTCCAGGATCAGCAAGCGGATTTCTCATAACCGCTTGCAATAATGCTCCTGCAACTGAAAGTGAAGCTCCAATCAAGATAGCCAGAACAATTCTTGGCAATCTCAAATTGAATATAACTATTTTTGCAAATCCTTCTTTACCGAAGAATAATACATCTATAATTTCCGAAATAGAATAACCTGCACTACCTACACACAAGGATGCTAATATAAGCAAAATCAATATACCGATAAGTGTTATATATAATCCACTTATCTTCAATATTTTATTTTTTGATTTTTCATCCTTTTTTATTAGCATTTATTTTTCTCCGTATTTGGCTTCTATTAAATCTATTAAATCATTTATTTTATCTAAATCATCTATTCCTGAGCTTGCAATATATTGAACTGGAAGATATATGATATTTCCATCTTTTATAGCATCTACACTATTCCAATATTCTTCATTTTCTGCAAAAGCTTTTGCCATAATTGTTTCAAATTCTTCTGATGTTTTGCTTGCTCCAACTACAAATACATAATCTGGTACATATTCTATAGCTTTTTCCATGTCCATTGGCAACATAGGCGCTCTTGGATTATCCACTACATTTGTAAACCCAATCATATCTAACATACTTCCTAAAGTAGCATTTTTAGTTTGAACATAGTGTGAAGGAGGACTAGAAAGCATTACCATTACTGTTTTTCCAGCATATGTTTCTTTACACTTAGCTAATCTTTTTTCAGTAGCATCAAATTTAGCCATTATCTCTTTTCCTTTTTCAGTATCTTTACCAAATGCATTTATCAACTCTTGTGTTACTTTTTTTATTGAATCATATGAAACTGTATGTCCTGCATCTACATAATAAACTGGTACATTGGCTTCTTCTACAATTTTACCGTAATCATCTTTGTTTGAGTAATTCATTATAACTAAATCTGGTTCTAATGCTATTACTTTTTCAATATCAAAGTTTGAATTCATAGCTACTTTTAATTTAGTTGTCTTAGCATCTAAATCTTCTGACCAATTTGCAACTGAAGATTCTGGTATTGCTACCATATTTACTCCTAATTCATCTAATGTAATAACTGGTAAATTAGACATACTAACTACTTTTACTGGCATTTTTTCCAAAACTACTGCTTCTTCGAATCCTCTTTCTTGCATATTTTCTGGATATGCTATAGTGATTTTCTCTTCAGCTTTTTCAACTTCATTATTTTCGTCAGAATTTTCTGTGTTTTCTGATGAGTTTGAATCTTCAGTTCCTGATTCATTTTCAGTTGAATTTTCATCTACATTTTGTGAAACAGCTGAATTATTTTCATCAACTGCTGGTTTGCTTCCGCATCCACCAAATAATGACATCACTGATACACCTAGTGCTAATGCTAATATTCCTAATACTTTTCTCGTTTTCATTTCTTATCTCCATTCTTTATGTTTTATTTTTTTAAAATTTTGTCTTGGATCTTCCATTATTCCATTATTTTTCTTGCTAATTCTGTATATACATCTTTCATATGTGAATCTTCAACATACTCAAATACAGTACCGCCTTTTCCTTCTGCTATTTGAATATCACCTGAGCGAGGAATTTCTTGAACAATTTTTGTATCCATTTCTTGACAGGCTTTTTGGACAATATCTAATTCATCTTTTACATTTCTGTAGTTAAGTATTACACCACCTAATTTAGCATACCCTCTTTTACCGAAGTTTCTAACCGCTGAAGCTATATTATTTGCAGCATACAAAGCCATCATTTCTCCAGATGAAACAATATACACGTCTTCAGCATAACCTTCTCTTATTGGCATGGCAAATCCACCACAAACTACATCACCTAATACATCATAAATAACAACATCTGGTTCAAAAGTTTCAAACGCTTCAAGTTCAGCTAATTTTTCAAATGCTGATATTATTCCTCTACCTGCACATCCTATTCCTGGTGTTGGTCCTCCAGATTCTACGCATTTAACTCCGTTATATCCATCAAATACTATATCTTCTAATTTTAGCTCATCACCTTTTGCCTTGAATTGTTCTAAAACTGTTGGTATTCTTTTACCTTCCATCAAATTTTTTGTAGAATCTGCTTTTGGATCACATCCTACTTGCATTACTTTGTATCCCAAAGTTGCAAGTGCTGCTGATAGATTTGAAGTTGTAGTTGATTTACCTATTCCACCTTTTCCATATACTGCTATTTTTCTCATGATTTGTCCTTCTTTCTATATACTTTATATATATTTTATATATTACTTCTGTATTACTTCTGTATTACTTCTGTATTACTTTTTATATTATTATTCATATTACTTGTGTATTATTATTC